>Ga0154657_1154_pt4 | contig 25920 bp, 25 predicted proteins | sample Rifle2008BG13ft_FD_116086 | JGI IMG/M metagenome (GOLD analysis project Ga0154657, IMG submission 116086) | Nitrospirae bacterium RBG_13_39_12 | reverse complement strand
ATATCCTTTGAATTGTATGTAGGGATATCTATTTGTGAGCCTAGTGCAACGAGCTGATCGATAGCAGCAGGTCTCTGAAGGTCTGCGGCAACAAGCAACGGCCTTCTGCCTTCTTTCTTGAAAAGCCTTGCGAGCTTAGCAGCTGTTGTGGTTTTTCCTGAACCGTGCAGTCCAACCATCATAATTATAGTCGGGGGATTAGGGGATAGTTGTATCCTGCTGTTTGTCTTCCCGAGAAGTTCACAAAGCTCTTCATTGACTATCTTTATTACCTGTTGTCCCGGCGTAAGACTTTCAAGAACTTCTTTGCCAATAGCCTTTTCTTTTATCTTCTGAATAAAATCTTTTACGACTTTAAAATTGACATCGGCTTCTAAAAGGGCAAGGCGGATCTCTTTAAGAGCAAGTTCAACATCTTCTTCTTTTAGAAGACCTTTTCCTTTTAATTTTTTAAATATGGATTCCAGTTTTTCAGTTAGTGATTCAAACATTTGTAGGTATAAAAAATCTCCTCATGCAGATTTTATTGGGAAACCGGCTTTGCCTCATTACTATTAATAAAAGTTTGATAATAGCCGTTATGAATTAAGAAAAGAATCTATTTTTGCCTTTAGATGCTGTTTAGGGACTACGCCTACTATCTGATCGATCTTTGTACCATCCTTAAAAAACATAATAGTTGGTATACCCATAATTTTATATTTGCTGGCGATATCAGAGTTTTCGTCAGTGTTGAGCTTCAGAACCTTTACTTTTCCGGTGTATTCTCTTGCTAACTCTTCAACTGTGGGCGATATAATTCTGCACGGACCACACCATGCGGCCCAGAAATCAATCATAACTAATCCTCGTGCCTTGATCACCTCATTATCCCAGTTAGATGATGTGACTTCAAGTATACCTTCTGACATGGAAGCCTCCTCTAGTCCCCACAAGTCTGGCAGGGAAAATTACAAAATTGTTTATTAATTATATTTTCAATAAATGATCTTTGTCAATGACTGCCATGGCGGAAAATATCATTGATTGACAGCTTTGAAGATTTCTGCTATTTTTTATCAATGAAAAGATATTTTCTGCCCCTGTTATTAATATTACTTTTCCCTTGTGAAAATTCATATGGGTTTGAATTAACCGGACTTAAGCCTGTCGATCCGTATGGCATTTTTTCGACTTTCAGTGCTGAGAGCGTTTCAAAAGGCAAAGCTGCATTTTCAACCGGTGCTGAAGTATTAATAGATCCAGATTTCTACAGGTTTGTTTTTAAGGCAGCTTACGGAGTTACAGATAATGTTGAGCTGAGTATGACAATACCGTATGATTTTGGATCTGATACGAAAGATGGATTTGAAGATATTGCGTTAGGGTTTAAACACAGGTTTTTTGAAGAAGGAAAATATGGTCCGTCTTTAGCATACATACTGAACGCATCTATCCCGTCAGGACAGGGCGATTTAACTACAGATGGAAGTTTTGGTATTGGACTTATTGTGAGTAAAAGAGTAGGCCCGATCAATGGTCATTTAAACTTTATTTATGAAAATCCAGGTGACGGGAAACTTGATGACGAGATATCTTTTTTAGCAGGTTTAGATTTCGCTGCAGCGCATAATTTTAAAATCCTCGCAGAATTATATTGCAAGACAAGTCATATATCAGGGAAAGTTGATACATTGGAGGGGAGGATTGGGTACAGGATAAAAACTACGGATTCTATATATACTACATTCGGTGCTGGATTTGATCTTAAGAACAGAAGTCCTGAAACCAGGATAATGTTCTCTGTAACATTTTTATCTCCATCTGAAAAGCAGAAGATTAAGAAAATATATGAAGAGGAATAGTTCAGGTAATGTTTGACATCGGGTTACCGGAACTGATAGTAATATTTGTTGTTGCCCTTCTTGTTTTTGGACCAAAAAGACTTCCTGAATTAGCTAAATCACTTGGAAAAGGAATGGGTGAATTAAAAAGGGCGTTTCATGATGTAAAGGAGCAGGTTGAGACCGAGTTTGAAGACGCTAATAAAGTGCTCGATAATGCCCAGGAAGACAAGGACAGCAAAATTTCTGATTCAGATCAAAAGAAACAAAAAAATAATCATACTGTTGATAACAAGCCTGGTTGAATCTTGGATTTGAAAATTGTATGTGATAAAGGTTGAAGATTGGAATGGAAGAACATAAGATGCCCCTTACAGAACATCTTGGTGACCTCAGAAAAAGTATTATTACATCCTTAGTCGCTTTAATAATTACTTTTTTTGTTTCATTTAATTATTCTGAATATATCTTCAAGTTTATAATGTTCCCCCTTAAATACACCTTGAAATTTTCTGTGAAGGATATGCATTTATATTATATTCCTCACGATAAGCTTCAGGACACAAAGCTAGTATTTCTTGCGCCGGCTGAGGCTTTTTGGATGAATATTAAGATAGCTTTTGTGTCCGCTTTTTTAGTTGCCCTACCCGTTATATTTTATCAATTGTGGAAGTTTATTTCTCCGGGCCTTCTTAAGAAAGAGAGAAGATATTTAATTCCGTTTATTTTCTCAGGTACAGGACTTTTTCTTATCGGAGCTGCATTCTGTTTTCTTGTAGTATTACCATTTGCAATGGGATTCCTTCTTACTTACAAGGTTGGTGATTTCTTAAGGCCGATGCTTTCTGTAGGAAATTACGTTGATTTTTGTCTCAAATTCATACTGTCTTTTGGGGCTGTATTTGAGCTTCCTATTGTAATAGTTTTTTTAACACGCATGGGTTTAGTAACTCCAAAAACACTTGCAAAAAACAGAAAATATGCCATCTTAATAGTCTTTGTGGTAGCTGCTATTCTTACTCCAACGCCTGATGTATTTAACCAGACGTTAATGGCAGTGCCTATGATTGTTTTATATGAAGTAGGTATAATAATATCAAGAATATTTGTGAGGCTGAAAGGCTGAATCATGCCTACGATAAGAGGAAAAAGTCTTAAGGCAATTACTTTTGATATAGCTGAAGGTTATGTGGTTGTTAATCCAATATTTTTAAAACCAATTGATAACGAATCTCTCAAAGGGCTGTATCAAGAGATAATGAAGACCCAGACCGAAATAAGATCCGAAAAGTTTCCTCATGGTGATACACAGGCTATCAGGTGGAGAAATACAAGGCTTCAGAGGCTCTATTCTGCTTTAATGATAATTAAAAATTTTGCCAGAGAAAGGAAAATAATCCTTATCTAGGATTTGACTGCATTAAAATTGCTGTGGTAATTTTTTAATATGGAACAAATTGAAGGAATAAAAGAAGCAAGGGATATCCTGCAAGCTATAGTAAAAGGTAAAAAAACTTTCAGAATGTATCCTCAGAATAACCCTATTTATGTTAAGACATTGGAAGATTCATACGCGAAATTCAGAGATTTTTTTGATTATAAAGAAAAATTTGTACTTCAGATAAAGCATAACAGTATTTCTTATGATTCAGAACAGATATATTACAGCGATGAGAAGGAAGATAACCTGGCACTTTTCTTTTTCAAGGACGGGTTAAGGGAGTTAACTTTTAAAAAAGGTTTGCTTCAGGAAGAACTTGAGGAGTTTTTCAAGATTGTAGCTATGGATTTTGACAGAGAAGTAGTAGATGATGACATTGTGACTCTATTATGGGAAAAAGACTTCCAGAACATACAATATGTAGTTGATGAAGCGGTTCTAGTGGATTTAGATGAGGAAGATTATGAGACTAAAGCTGAAGAAGAGCTAAAGGAGAAGGTCTCGGATGTAGATGAACTGATGAAGGCATATGCAGAAGGATTCAAGGAAGAGGATGTGAAGGGTACATCGATAGTGCCTATTACAGAAAAGGATTTAAAGATGCTCGAACGGGAAATGGAAAAGGATTCATCTAATAGAATAGAAAAGCTGGCTGACATTCTTTTTGAAATCATTTACCAGTCCGAAAGTAAGAGCGATTTTGAAGATACTTTTCCATTCCTAAAGGATTCCATTAAGTTTTCAATGAAACAAGGGAATGTGTATATCGTGTTGGATATAATGACAAAGACAAAAGAAGTAATCGATGATCCATTATTTCCTGAGGATTCGAAAAAATATATGAGAAAGCTTATTTTGTATGCAGGAACCGATGAGATAATAGGACTTCTCGCAGGGCTCCTTGACGGGGGTGTTGAGATTGAGGAAAAAGTATTTGAAGGTTTCATAGAATCTCTTGATAAGAATGCTATCACACCTTTTGTTAAATTCCTTGGAGAATTGAAGACTATACATGCGAGGAAGAGTGTAATTGAATCACTAATTTTTATAGGTAAAAAGGATATACAGGCACTAGCAAGAGGACTCGATGACCAGAGGTGGTTTGTTGTCAGGAATATTATTTATATTCTCAGAAAGATCGGGGACAAAAGAGCTATTGAATATCTTCTAAAGACTGTCAAGCATGGAGACATCAGGGTCAGGAAAGAAGTAATCAGAGCCCTTGGTGAACTCGGTGGACGAGAGGTGATCCAGTCCCTGAGAGAGTGTCTTGACGATCTAGATGTGCAGGTGAGAATAGCAGCTGTTAAAGCTTTCGGTATTATTGGTTCTGAAGTTTCGAAAAAAATAATCCTTGAGAAGATCTCTGATAAGATGTTTAAGGAAAGAAATTTTGAAGAAAAGAAAGAATTTTATGAAGTACTCTCAAAATGGAAGGATGAAGAGATTATAAACTTTCTTATGAAAGTATTGAAGAAAAAGACCTTTTTCGGTAGGGCGAAGAATTATGAAAACAGGGCCTGCGCAGCTTTTGGACTTGGTCTTCTGGGATATAAAGAAGCACTTCCTATACTCAATAAATATAAGAACTCTAATAATAAAAATCTTAGAGAATATTCTTATATAGCTATAAAAAGAATTGAACATGGTCAGTAACGAAGACAAATCAGATCGCAAGAGTGCGCAGGATATAATTAATCAGTTGTCTGTTATCCTTAGAACTGCCCAAATTCATGACCCAAATAATATTGCTGTGACAACAGCTATTGACAGATTTCTTTTGCTTATTAACCCAATGATAGAAGCAGAAAGGAGCACCACGCTTGAACTAGTAGGAGAGTTTTTTTACATCGACGGTTCAAGAATACGTTACTCGCTAGAATATCTCCTTAATTTCGATTTTCTTGTCAGGGAATTTAAAAACAGAGAGATTGGAAGCGTTATTTTTAAAGATAAAATAACACCCGACGATATCAAGGTATTCCTAAAAGCATTTATTTTAGCTGGATTCTCTGATTCCCCCTATGAAAAAATTTCAGAAGTGATGGAAGAATCGAATCGTATCGTAATAGATAGACTGAAGAAAGTAAAAGAAGGCGATGAAGTAGATGTTAGAAAGATAATAAAAAAGACATATTACAATGCAGTCTCATATTCAAAGGGTGTAATGACAAAGATAAAGTCAGGAGAAAAGGTCAGTATAAAAAAGGCGAAAAGGATTGTTGAGACGATGGTTGACCAGATACTTGAAGAAGAACAACTTCTTTTAAGCATGACTGCAATTAAAGATTATGATGAATACACATATCATCATTCGGTAAACGTCAGCATACTATCGGTAGCTCTTGGACAGAGGTTAGGGTTGAGCAAGAAGGTTCTTACCGAGCTTGGACTGGCAGCACTTTTTCATGACATAGGCAAGATCGAAGTCCCATATGAGTTACTGAATAAACCGACCAATTTTAACGATGATGAATGGAAGCTTATACGAAAGCATCCTGTATGGGGTGTAAGAGCAATATTAAAATTAAGAGGTTTTGATAATTCTACCATGAGGTCTTCTATTGTTGCCTTTGAGCATCATATGAACTATGATTTTACAGGATATCCAAGAGTCAGGAAACACTCAGAGCTTGACTTCTTTTCCAGGATAGTTAGTATCGCAGACCAGTATGATGCAATGACATCTGCGAGAGTTTATTCAAGAATTCCGATGTCTCCTGATAAAGCACTGAGCTTGATGATGGAAAGGTCTGGTACACAACTTGACCCCTTGCTTCTCAAATTTTTTATAAATATGGTTGGCGTTTTTCCTATAGGTTCACTTGTGATGCTTGATACAAAAGAACTTGGCCTTGTATATGAAAGTGATGTAGTTTTTATGGACAGGCCAAGAGTATTAATTATTATTGATAGAAATGGGAACCGGGTTAAGGGACCAGTAGTAACTCTTACAGAGAAAGATGAGAAAGGCAACTATTTAAGATCCATATTAAAAATACTGGACCCTAATAAGTACAAGATAAACCTCGCAGAGTATTTGCTTTAATCTTTCTAATAAGTGCCTGAAATACTTACTATAAGTAATATTATTACTTTATAACTACACTATATTTATTCAACGGTTATCCTGAGTCTGGGAAGCGCCTGTCCCCTTCCTGGTTCTGTGGCGTTTTTCCTGACTGTATAACTTTTATCCTCAACTAACTTTTTTGTTGTTTCTCTGTTTGTCTTAGGATTTTTGGATACGCTAATTCTAACCATAATATCTTTATCATCAGATAACTCAGATAGGGTATCTTCTGGAGCATGAGGATTTCCTATTACATTATTCTTGACAGTCAATTCTATATCTTTAGCTGATAATTTTATTGAGTTTCTTTTGGGGTATTACAATGTTTCGTACAGCACTCCTGATCATTCGATTTTTAGCATTTGGTAATTCGTTAAGATATTCTGGCGGGGTGTCGAGATCGTTAGCGATTTTCCAATTTCCATAATTTTACCTCCTTATCTTTTTTATGTTTACCCATTTTTTATTTTAGGTTATTCTCAACCAACTTACAACCTAAAGGCATGTTAATTGCCAGTTGTCTCTATTTGGCTTGACACAAGAAGCTTTTAAAGATTTATATTTGTTTGTAAACCATGCGGTTTATCAAAACCAGCATAAAAAAAACGATGATTATATTGTGATTTCGAAATTCTTGTGGTAGCATTTATCAATGCGCAAAAAGCAAATTCCTATCAGTTATCAGTATCGGTTTTAATCCATATTTAGGAAAGACTTACTATATGCATTGGAATTAAAGAATATAATAATGTCCAGTAAAAGATTACGTTTTGACTCTGGTACCGGCTTTATCATCATCCTAGCGATAGGCGTTTTTTTGAGAATATACCATCTAGATCACGGTCTACCTAATTTGGTTTACGTAGATTCGTTTAAATTCGTTGGAGAGGCCGCTAGAATGGTTGCTTCAGGAGACTTTCAGCCCAAGGATTATCAGTATCCCAGTTTATATACTAATCTATTAGCTTCAATATATTCACTATTTCATGTTAAGACAGAATATGCATATTATTTAATCGGCTGCTTCATTTCGGCTCTTGCCGGCTCTGCTCTTGTTGTTGCGGTCTTCTTCATGGCACGTCTTTTTTGCAGTAATTTCGGGGCGCTATTTGCATCTTGTCTCTCAGTATTTTGTATTACGTCCATTACATTTTCTAGGATACCGGCTCCAGATATACTCATGGTTTTTTTCATGACTGCAGCAATTTATACAATGTTGCATGAGCGGATTTCAATAAAACATTTTGTACTTGCTGGAGTTTTCGCAGGATTGTCCGCAGGTTCCAAGTTTACCGGACTGTACCTGATTTTATGGTTTCCAGTTTCAGCATGGATCGTAGATAGACCGAAATCTATCACAAAAGTATTGGGCCACCTGTTTGTTACATATCTTGCATTTGCAGTAACCTTTTTGCTGACTACACCATGGTTTCTACCGATGCTAAATTTGTACATTCAGAGGATGTTGGGTGAATTTAAGATTCAGCAATACGGGCAGGTCGGTGCAGTACAGGGTGGATATTTGGATTACTTCTTCTCCTCAACTGCCACTTGGGGACAGCCGTGGCTGGGGACTTCTTTTATTACAAACCTTGGAATTCCTTTGACTCTGGCAGGGGCAATTGCTATTTTGTGGGGACTATCGAAAAGGGGAAACCCAAGGGTTTTTTTAATCACTGTATATATCATGGTCTATATTTTCCTGATTTCAGGACCTGGCCGGCTAAAGGCGTTTCGATTTGTGTTTCCTATCCTCCCTCTCCTGTATGTTTTAATCGGCTGTTTTATAGAGAAAAGCCTTATCAATACTTTAAAGCGTTATCGCACAATCTTAGGGTTGGCTCTTGCAGCATCCCTGCTTGCTTTCCCGGCATTAAAGACTATAAAATATTTAAGAGCAACAATTAATCTAACAACAAACGAGATTGCACAAGAATGGATTGCTCAGAACATATCCCCCGGAACAAAGGTATTCAGAGGACCTCTCTATTTAACCCACATTAATCAGCTGCCTCTTAAATTCTTATTACTCAAGAATGTAGGAGGTAGGTTGTATCGTCTACCTGAGGAGATAGGTCCTAATCCTGAACGGTCTCCTATATATTATCCCGAATTAATTGATGAGTTTCGGAATTACGGAGTTCAATATTTAATCATGAACTCCTATTTTGATGATGCCTTTTCCCCTGTTCCGGAAAATATCGTTTTTTTTCCGAGATCGGTTAAGGACTACCAGATGTTCCTTAAACGCCTAAATTCCGAAGCACATCTGGCTTACTCAGTGAAGGGATGGTCGGAACATCGTATAGGACCGGATATCGCTGTTTACAGGCTGGAGTAAAAATTATTCGATTTCAGTATGACAAAAAGCGTCGATACATACTATTTTATGACATTGAGGGCGTTGACTTTTAACAGACTTCAAAATTTATTTTTTAATAAATGAAATTGAATAAGCTATCAATAATTATACCTGTTTTTAATGAAGAAAAAACTATCAGCAGTATATTAAAAAAGATAGATAACGTTACTCTTATAAACAATATTGAAAAGGAAATTATCGTAGTCAATGACTTTTCTTCTGACGGTACCGATGAAGAAATCCAGAAATACATATTAGATTACCCGGATTTAAAAATTCAATATCTTAAGCACGAAAGGAATAAAGGTAAAGGCGCTGCGATACATACAGGCATCAGAAAAGCTAATGGAGAATATATAATAATTCAAGATGCGGATATGGAATATGATCCTAACGAATATAATTTGCTTCTTAAGCCTGTGGTTGATGGTTTTGCCGATGTTGTTTATGGTTCACGTTTTATAGGAGGAAATGCGCACAGGATATTTTTTTTCTGGCACTATGTAGGAAATAAGTTTTTGACTTTTTTATCAAATATACTTACTAATATTAAATTAACAGATATGGAATCATGTTATAAACTCTTTAAAACAGATATTATAAAAGGGATTGAACTTAAAGAGCAGCGCTTTGGCTTTGAACCTGAGATTACAGCTAAAATTGCTAAGGTGAAGAATATTAAGATTTATGAAGTGGGCATATCTTATTTCGGAAGAACTTATGCTGAAGGTAAAAAAATAAGCTGGAGAGATGGCATTGCTGCCATCTACTGCATACTTAAATATAATTTTATTAAAAGATAATTTATAAACTGTCTGTCTGGAAAATGGACGAATTAATCTTTATAAGCATGCTCGATGTCGGCCGATAAAACCTTAGCGAATTCCGATATTTATAAAAAATCTTTTATATGCAGTAATTACAAGGTATCTTTAGGTATCAATGAACTTTTTAGGAACGTTATAGATATGACAAAAGACGCTTGCAGTATTCGGGCCGTCATAGTAAGATGCCCGGTCTGCAAGACTCCCATGGAATGGGAAACATCCTGTAACTGACCTTCCGGAAGGCGGGTGACAGAAACTGACGTCTTTCTCCTTCAACTATTCTCATTCATTTTAATCATCCACCTCTTCCACAGCCAATCAAATATCTTACTAAGCAGTTCATAAGTAAAACCACATTATTATGTCAATGTTGTCATATCAAATGTCTTTCAAAGGAGCTGCTGGTAAAGCTTTTTCTGCACATATGCCTGCTTCAAATTGAATGAATTGCAATTTTCGGGTTAAAGTAAGATTGGTTACACTTCTACCAATAAAGGCATATGGGTGAACAGAAGGTAACTTTTTGTCTTAAGGGAGAGAAATAATTTTGCTGCATGTCTGTAGATATCCATCTGAAATCTATATTTAGCAACAAGGTCCGGTAATTCTTTTTCCCTGACAGGGAAAGTCTTGTAATCATATATACTAGCAATATTGTCTTTTATTACGATTCTATCTATCCTTCCTTTAAAGACAGTGTTCCCTCTCTGTAAAATGAATGGCAGTTCTGCATAAGCGTTTGTTTGCGGAAGTACTATGTCTTTTAAGTATCCTGAGATATCTAGAGTCTTAAAGACTTTTCTTATAATCTCAATTAGCCTATCCATGTCTTTTATTGTATATGTGGCATTTTTTAAAAGTATTAATCCCCTTTTTTCTAAACTGTCGAGACTTAGGATGCCTTTTGCAAGCTCTTCGAAGAGACTGTGAAATACTCTTCCAAGTATGACCCAGTCTTCACCGTGTTTTACTCTTATATCCAGGTCCTCAGTAACGTCCTGCCATTTAAATTGTGGCTCATATGAAATAGGTTCTATAAATTTTTGTTCAGGCAGCAGGCGCTTTGATGTACAAGTGGTAAAGGGTGTTAAATGGAAAGAAGAGTAAATTTCGTTGACATCTGATTCATTTATTATCTTGATGTGTGAGATATAGTCAAGGTTATCAGTAATATATGCGAGCCTTCCTGTATGCGGGGTTTCTTTTTTAGGTACACCTAGCATACAGAGAAAGTCTCTCGACCTAGTAACTGCAACATAGAAAAGTCTCTTTTCCTCTTCAAGCTCCTTTTCTTTCCTTTTTACAAAATGTCCTATTTTTTTCCTCTTGGTAGAATCTTCTTCGTATGCTAAGGAGATATTTTCTTCTTCTTCCTCTATCACTATTGAACTGGTTCTGGGTGTATTATCTTCATCGAGAGACGGGAGGAATACAATTGGGAACTGAAGACCTTTTGCAGCATGGACTGTCATTATTTTTACAGCATTCATACCCTCGGTGTTAATATTTGCCTTCGCTTCTTCGCCCAATTTTGTTTTTATTAGTTTTTCCCTGATATCAAGTCTTGAAAGTCCCTGGGACTCGTATTGTTCAATTAGTCCTATAAATTTTTTTATATTTAGATGCCTCTGTTTTTCCCAATAAAAACGCCATCCTTCTGTCTCTGAAAGCGTATCCTCGAGAAGCATAGCAAGGGGTGTATATTTTGATTTATCGACCCAGCCTGAGATAATATTAAATGCCCCCTTGACCTTTTTATTTTTTGGTTTTTGCATCTTGTCTATAAGTGGAATATTGTCTTTACAAATAAGCTCGTGTAATATCCTGTAGTCAATGCCGAAAACAGGAGACCTCAAAAGACAGAACAAACTGTAGTCATCTGCAGGATTAATAATAAAAGAGATCAGTTCTCTTAATAGTGCTACTTCCGGCTCGTCGTAGAAACCAATACCTTTTAATATGATGAAAGGTATTCCTTCTCTTCTTAATGCATCTTCAAATATACACAGGTGTGTTCTTTTCCTCAGAAGTATTGCGATGTCACCATAGGTGCACCTTCTCTTGATGCCTCCATCCCAAATTTCATATCTATTATTAAGAGATTGTATTCTTTTAGATAAGGATGATGCTTCACGCTCACGCCTTGTTTTTATATTTTCACCATCCTCTATAAGAATGAGCTCAACATGACCATCCCCTGATCTTGTTGCATCAAAGGGCGTATATCTGGTGCACCAATGTTTATGAGTAGAGGGAGGCATTAGTCTTGTGAATATACTGTTTGTAAAGTTTATTATTTCAGGAAGACTTCTGTAGTTTTCCCGTATTTCTTCGAAGTAATATTCTTTCCCGAACCATTCGGAAAATTCATCCCTTGCTTTCTGAAAAACACTTACATTAGCGCCTCTGAACAGATAGATTGACTGTTTTTCATCTCCTACGAGAAATATGGTCGGTAATTTCCCTGCGTCCCTTTTTGAGCCGATTCCCGAACGCCATTCTTCTGTAAGTTTATCTATGATTTTCCATTGCAGGGTACTGGTGTCCTGAAACTCGTCTACGAGTATATGATCAGTATGTTCATCAAATGAATAAAGGATATTCTGCCATTCAGGGTTTTTGATAAGGGCTTCGAATGTAAGTATTTCAAGGTCAGCAAAATCAATAAGATGTCGTTCAAGTTTTTTATTTGTATAACGATTTAAACATCTTGAATATAGCTCGAGAATTTCCTTTTCCTCTTCTCCAACAACGGGGTTAGCATTCTTTAATATAAGATCTGGATATGGCCTCTTGCTGTGCAGTTCATCCAAGATTCTGGAAAGACTATCCCAGCCTTTTAAACCCTTGTTTTTTATAAAATCAAAAAACAGGTCAGGGCTGTCTTTTTCATCCATTAAGCTTTCATATACAGATTCAGACCATAGAATAGATGCATTGAATTCATCCATTACTTCAAGGGATGGATCGAGACCAAGTTCTATAGAGAAGCGTTTCAGTATTTTAAGACAAAACGCATGGATTGTAGATATGCGCATAAGTGGCATTTTCTCACGTACCTTAATAAAATTATCAAAATTTTCCTTTTCAAGTATTTTAAGAATCCTTTCCTTCATCTCTGCAGCAGCTTTTTCTGTAAAGGTTATTGCCAGAATCTTCTCTATTTCAGAACCACTAAGCAATAAGCTTACATATCGCCTTGCAAGTTTCTCTGTTTTCCCGGAACCGGCAGGAGATGAAATGATGACATTTTTTCTTATATCAAGATACTTTTCCATGTAAAAATATTCACCTGTCTTTGAATTGTCGTTGTGAGCCCATAGGGCGCAATAATCATGCACTTTGTGTCATTTTGAGCGTAGCGAAGAGTCTCTTTGAGATCCTTCAGGCGCTGAGTCAGGATGACTGCTCCGAATTCAGGTTGCTTCGTTGTCCCTTCCCATCACTTGTCCGGATCAGGACTTCTCACAATGACATTTTTGTATTAATAACTGTTTTTTGTATATACGGACAATATGATCTTTCCGGACAATTCCTGCAAGTCTGTTCATTCAATGGAGATGCAGGGAAATATCCTCTTCTAATCTTTAATACTGTATCCACGAGGAAATGAAGACTTGCCTCAATATAATTGTCTATTGTCCGACCATTTTTTTTGTCATTTCTTCCCGGGATCCAGGATATCTTTAGGTCTTTAAGTGAATATATGCCTACACGTTCTACTTCAGTGCCGAGAGCTCTCATTAGTGCTGCATAAAGAAATAATTGCAGTGTGGCACCTTTTGTTAGAACCTGCGGCCCACTGAATTGTATTGTCCCGGTTTTGTAATCAATAAGCTCTACAAATTTGTTTTTTTCTTGACCTTTAATTGCTGACAGATGACCACTGACTGTTTTCTTATCTACTCTGTCAATTTTCCCCTTTAGTTTAATCCCCTTTGTAATCTCACCTTTAACGGATACCTCTGCACTCAAGAATGAATATCCTTCATCTATGAGGTTGCTTTCGATTTTGTATATGTCCGGAAGGATTAAAAGAAATGTATCTTTAATTAGTTCTTTCCAGTAATTTTCTAAATGTTTATCAGAGAGAAGGGTATCTATTGTTGTTTCAGCTCTAACTTTTAGGTCATCCAACCCTGAGAATGGTTTTGATATTAAAACCTGCATAATCTCATGTGCTATGGTTCCAAGAAGTTTTGCCTCAACCTCATATTCTTTTATCTCCAGGGGCTCAAGCTGTAATACTCTTTCTATAAAGAACTTCCTGGGGCATGTCCTGTAAGAGTCAATGTCAGTGACCCTTATATAAGATTCGTTCCCAAACTTATGATCGATTAGCTTTTTTCCGATGCCCTCTAACTCAGTTATATATGATGCAAAAGGCTTCCTGATTTTTCTCAGAAGTTCTTCTTCCTTTGAGAAGATTCCATGGACCTGTTGTTTTGATTCCCTGTCCCAAGGAAGGAATGGGGAAGCAAGGAAAAATCTGTCCCCCTCCATTACAGGATAAGAAAGGTTGCAGTTTTTTGCTGATTCAATCGTTCTGTAGAATGTAAATTTCTGAACAAGCAAATATCTATTCAGATTAACAAGATTAAATTGTGTTCTAACAGTGTCAGGCAGCAGATGGTCAATATCAGGCTTTGAAGGCAGGTCTCCGTCCCTGAGCCCTCCGAAGTAAAGAGTTTCAGGCTCAATACCCATAAGGTCGTGAAAGCCAACAACCTGAACACCTGTGCCTTCTGATTCTGTATCAGTAGCATTAAGGATATGTTTCAGAGCTTCTATAAATTCATGTAGTGTTTGAGGCGGGCTAAATGAGTTGCTAAATGTGAAGTTATCTATAAAGGAAAGTTCTTTTAGTAACTCAAGTGCTTTATCCTTTAAATCCAGGTTTTTATTATTGAAATCAGAGAAATCAAAATCATTCAATATTTTAATTATAATTTCGCAGTATTGACTGAAGCTCCTATTATTTTTTATAGATTCCAGTGGTGCCAATTTTTTAAAGATCCAACGAAGGTCTTTCCCAAATTCTGAAGTTAAGGAATCTTTTATTAAGCCTGACGTATTTATAGAAAGCCATGCATCTTTACCTTTAATTATCCCTGATTTCAGGCAGATATTAGGAATGCATTGATGTAAAGATAAAGGCAAATTGTTGAAATAGGGAGATGTAAGGAACTGAGAGAATGATAGCCTCGGGAAGTCATCTGCAACCGATTCTAGAAGAGCAACCAAGTCAAGAAATGGTTGTGTTCTTCCGGCAGACTTTGAGGGTGAGATGGTGTGCGGGATACCATATCTTCTGAAGACCCGGGATACTATATTTGCGTATTTGTAAAGCATAGGAAATGTGACTATTATTTTCTCCATATCCCTTGTCTTCCCGGATATGTAGTTGTGTTTTATGCTTCTGGCAATGCCTTCAATCTCCTCTTCTATGCCAGGATAAGGGTAGTAAGAGTGCTCCGTTGAGGGTTTTTCAGATGATAAATGGGACTCTTCAGTTTGAAAGTTATTTTTTATAAAATTAATATAGCTATCTGTTATATAGGTAAAGTTATTATCATAAGGTATTGATATAAGAGTATCTTCTGAATTTTCAATCAGTGCTTTTATAATTTCTTCCTCTGATTTGGTAAGTTCATAGAATCCGTCGAGAATTAGAGTAGTATAGATACAATTATGCTCCTTAATTAAACCGGGACAGGCTGCCAATACATCATTTTCATCCAAAGCAGAATGTTTACCGACAGTCTCTTGATATTCTTTGAATATCCTAAGCGCTTCATATGTTCTTGCTGAGATGTCTTCAGGAATGCCAAGTTCATGAAAAATATCCGCAAGTTCCTGTATGAGAGTGTCAATGTCTTTGCCTGTATGATGCTGTTTAATCTCATGTATGAAGTTGGTAATGATAGATGCATACCCAATCCCTTTCTTTGATATTTTCGATATTATAATAGGTACAAGAGACAGGGGTAAGACTTTCTTGTCCCCATAAAAAGAATAAAATCTTTTTGATAGTTGTTTTATAGTTAACATCTCAGGAGGTATGTAAGAACCCCCTGAGAGTCTGTGAAATTTTATTTGGCTATCAATTATTTTTTTATATGTTGGAGCAATATACAGGATTTTTGAATAATCATTGATATGACTCTTTTCAATTGCGGTTTCAAGAAGATTTTCTGTAAAACCCAAATAATTGATCGGAATATAGAAGATTTTGATAGACATACGTTACCAATAATTTTATTATAACATCATTAATATTAATCAACAGACCGGTTTAAAGGTCGGATTTATTCTATGAAGCACAAGTAATATTTTAATTGATATTATTAAATATTAATATCTAAAATCTAAAATAAACCAGGAGAAAAATATGATCTTAGGAAAACCTCTTCTTACTACACAGCAGATACAAAAAAAGGTAGAAGAACTTGCTAATAAGATATCTAAAGATTATTCGGGGAAAGACCTTGTAGTGATTGGCATTCTTAAAGGTGCATTTATGTTTTTTTCTGATATAGTTCGTGCTATCAAAGTACCAATTACAATTGACTTCATCATGGCTTCAAGTTATGTTAAGACTGAAACCTCAGGTGAAGTTAAAATATATTACGATGTAAGGGAACCCCTTTCGGATAAAGATGTTCTTCTCGTTGATGATATTATTGATTCAGGGATTACGCTTAATTATGTAAGAGAGAGTATTCTTACAAAAAACCCAAAAAGTCTTAAGATATGCATATTTCTTGATAAGAAAGAAAGAAGGATGGTAAAAGTCCCTTTAGACTATGTAGGGTTCGAGATACCAAATGAATATGTAGTTGGTTACGGACTCGACTATGACAGCAAGTTCAGAAATCTGCCTTATGTATCAGTTTTCAAGAAGGAAACATAATATTTGACCTATGTTTGAGTTAATGGTAGAGACATATTTTTCATCTGCACACCAGCTCAGAGGGTATAAGGGAAAGTGTGAAAGACTGCATGGCCATAACTGGAAGGTACAGGTTTATGTTACTTCAGAGAGGCTTAATGATTTAGATATAGCAATAGATTTCCATGAACTTAAGAAACTTACGAATGAAGTCATCGTCTCGCTCGATCATGGTTTTTTGAATGAGATATTTCCTTTTACAGAGAAGAACCCTTCCTCAGAGAATATCGCAAAATGGGTTTATGACTCTCTGAAAAAGAAAATAAATAATGACAGTAATGTCAACCTTTCTGCTGTAACGGTCTGGGAGTCAGAGACTGCATCTGCTACATACTACGAAGATTAAAAGAATATTTTGTAAAAACTTCCAAAATCATCATCTTTTCTGATAAAATTAAATTCCGATAAATTTATCAATAATTATAAACTATGAATTAATACGTTTGTTTTAATAAGACGGAGGAAAAACAATGGACTATTTTTTGACCGAAGAGCAAGTGATGATCAGGGAACTTACAAGACAGATAGCAGAAGAAAAAGTTGTTCCTGTAAGGGAAGAGCTGGATGAGAAAGAAGAGTTCCCCTGGGGAATAATGGAGGTCCTTGCCCAGTCAGACCTTTTCGGTCTTTTTATCCCTGAAGAATACGGAGGTCTTGAAAAAGGATGCCTTGAATTATGCATAGCTGTTGAAGAACTCTCAAGGGCTTGTCTTGGTGTAGCAACAACATATGCGGCAAACGCCCTCGGTACATACCCTATACTGCTTTTTGGGTCTGATGAGCAGAAAAAGAAATATCTTCCTGAAATTGCAGCAGGCAAAAGACTTGTTGCGTTCGGTCTTACAGAGGCGAATGCAGGAAGTGACGCAGGCGGGATACAGACAACCGCAAAACTCGACGGTAATGAATATGTACTGAACGGTACAAAACAGTGGATTACCAACGGGGGCGAGGCTGAGATTTATACAATAATTGCAATAACAGACAAATCAAAGGGAGCAAGAGGTGCATCTGGTTTTATAATTGAAAAAGGAACCCCTGGTTTTAATTTTGGGAAAAAAGAAAAAAAGATGGGCATAAGGGCATCTGCTACAAGGGAGCTTATTTTTGATAACTGCAGGATTCCCAGGGAAAACATACTTTCAAAGGAAGGTATGGGGTTTATTTTAACTATGAAGACCCTTGATAACTCAAGACCAGGTGTCGGTGCGCAGGGGGTCGGAGTTGCACAGGGCGCATTTGAAGAAGCTGTAAAGTTTGCAAGACAGAGGGTTCAGTTCGGACATCCGATAATAAGTTTCCAGGCAGTTCAGCATATGCTTGCAGATATGGCGACTGAAATTGAGGCAGCAAGGGCACTTGTATATTCAACAGCAAGATATATAGACAGCGGAGCAAAAGAAGTCACAAAGGAGTCTGCAATGGCAAAGGTCTTTGCGACAGATATGGCTATGCGTGTTACTACAAACGCAGTACAGGTCATGGGAGGATCAGGATATATGAGGGAATACCCTGTTGAGAAAATGATGCGTGATGCAAAGATCCTGCAGATATATGAAGGCACCAATCAAATACAGAGGAATGTTATCGGGCTGTCATTAATAAAAGAAGCAGCAAAAAAGTAAATAAGGAGAGAAGGGAACATTCCTGATCTTTAAGTTTTAACTTCCACTTATTTGACAGCTCCGGGGCATTTCATTGCGGAATTCTTTATTGTTAATAGCTGGCCAGATACAAAAATGGGGATGGAAAGCAATGAGACAACGGGGTTTGTCAGGACTAAATGGAGATTTTAATCATATGCCTTTAATACAAAAGGCATTTATGATTCAGAATCTCTATCCAATATAACATATACAAAAAATATGAAAGTTAAAGTACAGAGATGATTCATTATGGTGTGATAGTTCATGGAGGAGCAGGATCGCCTAGCCATTTCTCAGATGGATGTAAAGTTGCATGCGAGTCAGCCTTCGGGTTTATTGAAGCAGGCAAAAGCGCTTTAGATGCAGTGGTAGAAGCAGTCCGTATTCTTGAAGATGACGGCAGGTTCAATGCCGGATATGGCTCTGCATTACGTCTTGATGGAAAGACAGTAGAGATGGATGCATCTGTTATGGATTCAAAAGGTAAAATTGGAATAGTCATTGCAATAAGAAATGTTAAGAATCCAATACAAGTTGCACGTGCTGTTTTGGAAACCCCTCATGTTGCATTAGCCGGGGAAGGTGCGACGGCATTCGCAAGAAAACAGGGATTTGCACAATTTTATAAGGTTTCAGATTATGCCATGGAAAGATATAAAGAAATAAAGCAGAAAATAAAAGAGGGTAATTTAAGTGGGGAAGATTACCGTTGGAAAGACTATGATATTGAAAAGTTATGGAATTATAAAAGTGGTTCCTATAAGGATATACTATGCGACACTGTCGGATCTGTTGCTATAGATAAAAAAGGTATGCTTGCTGTAGCAAATTCTACAGGTGGATTTTCGCCGATGATGCAGGGGAGAGTAGGTGATAGCCCAATGATAGGCTGTGGTTTCTATTCAGGTCCTGCATGTGCCGTTGCAACAACTGGAATGGGAGAAGAGATTATAAAAAAAATGCTGGCAAAAACAGTTTATGATATGGTAGCCAATGGTAAAGATATCAAGAAAGCTTGTGAGCTGGGAATTAAAATGTTTTCTTCTGAAATTAAAGTAGGCATTATAGCTATATCAAAAGAAGGGTATGCGTCAATGTCTAATACTGGAATGGCAAGTTATACATTAACGCATTTTTTATAAATCCATATTCTGTGATGAAGCCATGCCAACTACAGTAATTATAAAAACAGGGGCTTTGATAATTCCGGCAGAACTTAATGACTCACTTTCTGCAAAAAAACTAAGGACACTTCTTCCTCTTGAATTGTCGATGTCCAGATGGGGGGACGAATATTATGGAGATTGTGGAATTGATGTTGAACTTTCACAAGAGGCGCGGGAAGTTATGGAAGTAGGGGAACTGGCAGTATGGCCTGCTGGCAAAGCTCTCTGTATATTTTTTGGACCTACTCCGGTAAGCAGCGGAATTGAACCAAGGGCAGTCTCACCTGTAAACCCTGTTGGTAAATTAACAGGTCATTATGATGTTATGAAAAAACTTGGCAGCTCAGTTCATGTCAGAATAGAAATTTCAAAATAGTCCTCTCTTAATTCACTTGTATCCTAAGATACAGTTTTTCGAATACATTCAATTCTGGCAAAAAGTGTGACTGTTGTTATCGGAGATTTTCGAGCAGAATATTTTGTTGTTGAATGATAAAGAGAACAAAAGAAAAATTAAATTCTACATTAATCTCAGGGCAACAAACAGTCCCGTGCCAAAAACTATATGCAGAATCAACTGCTCAAGCCAGGTAGATGCCCCCAATTTTCTTCCTAAGAATCTAAAACCAGCAACAGGGAGAGCTATGAACAGCATTGAAAGCCATAGTAAGATAATATATAAGGTGATCATCAAGACTGATGTGGCATTCCATTTCAGAAGATTAATAATGAATACATAAATGCTACCGAAGACAGCACTTGTGAAAAGGTGCAAAGGTATTCCAAAGATATACATTCTTTTTATACCAATCTTTGCTCTGATAACTTTAAGGGAAAAATATCCATCAATTAGGGTGAGGCTTGACTTGAAGATACCTATTCGATAAGCGATATCGGAGACTGTACTCATCAATATGCCTGCCAGTAATCCAGCTGTAATTCCGTTTAATGGTATCATCTTTTTACCGTAGTATTATATTAAGAGTTTTCCTCCTGCTGCTACTTCTTTTAGAGCCTCTTTATTCAATAGTCTTATTTTACGGCCTTTGATTTTGATAAGACCCTTGCGGTTCATCTTATTGAAAATTCTGGACAGTGTTTCAGGAATAGTTCCCAAAAGACTTGCTAATTGTCCTTTGGGAATATCAAGTTTAAGTTCAGAATTTCTTTCAACTCGGTCGCTCAAATAAAGTAGATATGCAGCAAGCCTTCCGGGAACTTCTTTCAGAGAGAGGTCTTCGATGAGATGAGCAAGCTGTCTGAGACGGATCGAAAGTGCTGCAAGCATATTCATGGCAAGATTCGGTTCTTTTTTAATCAATTCTATAAGGCTTGATCTTTGAAAAAATAAAAGACGGCTTTTTTCAATTGTTTCAGCATTAGCAGGAAAATGGTTACCTTCAAACATTGGTACCTCTCCAAAAATATCTCCGGGACCAAAAATATGCAGTATCTGTTCTTTTCCCTCAAGAGAAATCTTAAAAACCTTAATTCTTCCTGATATTAAAATATAAAAACCTGTGGCTTCATCCCCCTCAGAAAATATTATATGATCCCGTTTGAAATTTAATTCAACCAGGGTATTAGACAATGTTTCAATCTGTTTTGGTGATAACCCCTTGAAAATAGGAATTTGTGTAAGGATAGTTTTTGTTCCCATAATTTCTCTAGCTAAATAATATAAAAATATACTCCTGGAATCAATATTAAACTTTTTATAAATGAATTGTTTATTTTGACTTAAGTCAAGGATAACTGGTTAAGTTTTTAATTAAGATAATACTAATGGAATTAGAAAATCACTCAAATCAATTGTTTTTTGATAAAGATGTCTTAGAAAATATGCAGGAGGATATTATGAAAGTGAACAGAAAGATAGTAGAATTCGATGAGGAACTTTGTGACGGTTGTGGTCAATGCATACCCGCATGTGCAGAGGGAGCTATCAAAATTGTGAATGGCAAAGCACGGCTGGTTTCAGAAAGATATTGTGATGGGCTGGGTGCATGTTTAAAGGAATGTCCACAAGGAGCTATCAAAATTATAGAGAGAAAAGCTGATGATTTTGATCAGGAAGCGGTTGAGGAATACTTGAGGGAGAGAGAACATGCGAAAAAGACCACTGAAATAAGTCTGCCTTGCGGATGTCCGTCAAGCAGTATTCAAACATTCAGTTCGTCTTATAAGCAGACAGAGCAGCCGATATCTCAGGTCAATTCTGATTCAGCATTATCTCATTGGCCTGTGCAGATTAGGCTGGTGCCAGAGACAGCTTCGTTCCTCAATAAAGCAAATCTTCTGGTTGCTGCAGACTGTGTACCAGTAGCTTATCCTGACTTCCATCGTGATTTCCTGAAGGGCAGGGCAGTATTAATAGGATGTCCGAAGTTTGATAATATTCAGGAGTATGTTAAAAAATTTGCAGATATTTTCAGAGTGGCAGATATTCAAAGCGTCACGGTAATCGACATGGAGGTTCCCTGTTGTTCTGCCTTGCCAGTAATAGTCCGAAAAGGGATGGAAATCGCAGGGAAAGAGGTTCCTGTGAAAGAGATTGTTATCAGCATTCGTGGCGAGATCCTTGGCAAACCTGAATGCAAAGTATAAAAAATATCTGCCTTAATATTATTTTGGTAATTTTAAGTAAAATATGGATAAAAACTGATCTTTTAAAGGAGATTAAAATGTGTGATAGTGAGAGACCTGATGCGAAGGAATTTCTTGATAATCTAAAAATGCCTATGTCATTAAAGAAAAAAATATATTATTTTCTTAAAAATAACGCTATTAAAATTGTAAGACTGAAAAGTTGTTGTGGCCATCCTGGAGAACCTGGCTGCTGAAGGAAACCTTAAATGTTCACCGTTGGTGAATTCAGCTTTTTTAAATACCTGTAAAGTTATTGTAAATAATAGAAGTATTAAATTTAGCCCCGAATTCCTTACATTTACCTAAGGCGATGATAATTTTAGGTATGTCGGTATTGAAAATATGCTAAGATGGATTTGAATCTACAAACAATTTTCTGCTGACCTGATATTAATCGAATCTTGGGCTGAGCTTAGGGATTTTCATTAAACATATTGAGATAGATAAAACTGGGGTATTTAATGGAAGAAAAGTTTAAATGTCCACGATGCGGGTTCGAACAATCTCCAACAGAAGACTGTCGTAAGTGCAGGGTTAAAATCCCAAAGTACCTCGACCTTCAGAAAAGAAGAAGAGCTGTCCCGGATGGTGGGACTCAGCGACGCAGAGCAGAAGATGATCAGCAAACCAGTGAAGAAACGCCGCCAAAAGAAGATAGAGAAGTTCCTGTTGATAAACTCAAACCAATAGTAAAAGATACAACAAACGAGAAGCCTCAGGGAATAAGCCTTAATTCTGAAAAGTTTGAAAACAAAGATGGGTTAACCGGAGTTGGAGAACTATTTGATAGAACATGGGATATATACAAGAGAAGGGCAGGTACGCTCATTGCCCTTTATCTACTTTTTATAGTCTTTATGATTATTCCGATAAGCGTTTTTGTCGGGATAGGGTTCCTCTTCTCTAAAGCATTGCCGGATATCAGGGTACCACTGATTGCAGCCGGAGCTGTAGTCGGAATAATTGCAGGTATTATAACTGGATTCTGGGGTTTCGGTTCATTTATTTTTGCAGTTACAGATGAAAACCTGGGGATAAAAGGTGCTTTTGAAAAAGGATGGCAAAAGGTCTGGCCTTTTATATGGCTTTTCTTACTGCTTTTCCATATAGTTACAGGTGGATTTTTACTATTTTTCATACCAGGTGTTATATTTATCATATGGTTTGCTTTTGCACAGTTCATTCTTGCACGTGATGATGTAAAGGGAATGAACGCATTACTTAAGAGTAAAGAGTACGTGAAGGGATATTGGTTCGACGTGTTTGTAAGATTATTTGTAGTCTGGCTTATCTCAGTTGGGATAAGCATGATTCCAATTATAGGAATAGTGTTATCAATACTTTTTGTTCCTTTTGAGATGATTTTCATTTATCTGATTTATTTAGATTTAATCGCTATTAAAGGAGATGTAGCTTATCTGTCTTCTACTGGTGAGAAATTTAAGTGGGTAGCGCTTGGTACTCTTGGGTATGTTGTTATACCACTTATAATCATTGCAATTATGGGAGCAGCACTTTTAAACTCTCTTATATTCTTAAAGGGGATGTTGAAATAACGGAATCAGTAAATTTTGATTCAGAGAAACAGCTTTATCATAATTTATTTATGAAAATATATTTAATGTTAAATCTAATGAACTTTGATCGGATTAAATCTGAAAAGGAGGTAAAGAATGTTACAAGTGTATACATTGAGAGATAAAAATCGAGTTTCTGTTGTTTTTATTATGGTTTTTATCCTGGCACTCACCGGGGGTTGTGATTTTATTTCGGGTATATTTTCTAAAACACCTGCACTTAACGCACATCAGACAGAGGTCCATTCGGGAGATAAAATAACGGTTGAATTTTCCGGCATACAGAAACCTGCTCTGCAGGATTGGATCAGCATATATAGAGTGGAAACACCTAATGAAAAATATGGTGAATGGTATTACCTTAACAGTCAGAGCAAGGGGGTGCTTGTATTTACTGCTCCCGGTGAAACAGGTGAATATGAATTCAGATTGTTTCTGAACTGGCCACAGGGAGGGTATACTGATGTGGCAAGAAGCAAGGTAGTAAAAGTTATAAAATAAATATTATTCGTATGAATTTGTTGTATGGAAATTAAGCTGTAGATAACCTTTATAACCTCAAATGTAGCATTATCGTAGAATTCGCATATCAGGCTGTAAGCAATTTGAGGTTTTATTAAATAGTTCTAAATTGTTTTGCAAATTATCATATATTAATTCAAATCTGCGAAAATATCAGGAAGTGCTTCGACTATTTTATTCAGCCTAATTTTATTTCCTGTAGAAGTGATATCACTGACGATGCCAAATTTCATCCGGATTGACTCGTTTACCCCGAATATTAATGAGGCCAGTAAGAAACTCATATCGGAAAAGTATCCATCGACAAACAGTTGATGCCACTGGTGAAGTTGCCGTGATAGATTATGAATTCTATCAGATACATTTAGAATAAAATCATCGTCTGTAGATACATGTCCGTCTGTTTCTACGGATGAACAATATTGTACCTGAAAATCAGTTACCTTCTGTGGTAGAGATATACCCAGAATTTCCCATTGATTTCTGACATGGTTTTTAACTTGACGGCTGCGTTCAGAAATGTTTTCGTAATACTTTTTCGACCATAGTCCATAGGCCCTGCAACCAAAAAAACGCTTCCGGTAAATAAGGCACTCCTGACCTTCCAGAAACGGACACATTGTTATTTCAACTGGATTCAAAAAGAAGTAGCAAATAATTTTTTTAGTCAGTTGTCTGCGAATGCCTGGAGCCATCTTTGCTGAATGCTTAATAACTGCCAATACTTCCAGTAGTGTAGTTTCTGGTAGTATTGAACAGCAGAGTGTTCTGCGCTGGCAGCTAGTTGACGGTAGAAGAGCATACGTTTCCTCAAGCACCCTGCGCTGGGAAACTGGAGCCTGCAGCAGATTCTTAATAATATTTAGCGAAAACATAATCTTATATCAATTCCCAAAAATAATAAGACATTCTTTCATACTTTAAATCTGACGCTTTTGAAATGAGGGATAAACTTTTATCAGCTTATACATGGTTTCTGAGCATCAGTTCAATAGGGTGCGGGTTCAAGTAATGTTCTCTCTTTAGATAAGGCTCATCGAATTTTCTGACATAATGCCTGGTAAGGGTTACCGGCACAATTAACGGAATATAACCTTTATGGTAATTCTCAAAAACCTCAAGCAATTCCGACTTATCATCTGGAGATAAATAATTTTTCAAGTAGCCCATTATGTGCAGCAAAACATTTGTGTTCTTTTTGACAGTAGCAGGAAGACGTAAGCCATCAGTTAATAACAATATGTATTTTGAGTATAAGTCTTCAATTTTAAATTTCTTTGCATCAGCAACGAGCTGTCCAAGGACTCTGTGATGTTTTGGACTATGGGATATGATTAGTAGCTTATGTTCAGTATGAAAGGTTATTAAATCCCTGACAGTGGCGCCTTTATTTACAAGTTCTTTCCACCGCTTGTAAATGAAGACTCTCTCAATAAAGTTCTCTCTCAAGCTGGGATTATGTAACCTTCCGTCATCTATAACGGGTATAATTGGAAAATATCGGATAAAGGCCCCTCCGAATATGCCGCTTCCTTTTTGGGACGGCACCCCTGACTGATTATATATTTTCACTCCCCAGATACCTGAACTGGGTGATTTACTTTTAAATATGAAACCGCATAGATTCTTATTTTCGAGATCCTTAATTTTTTTCTCTGACCATTTAAGCATGCCCTTGGTGTGGTCAACTCCTGTGAAGACAGTTACAAGGTGCGGGGACTCAGCGGCTCCAACCAGATGCATCGCCTCCCTCGGAACCGAAAGACCATACTCAACTTCAGGACATACTGTTATCCATTCGAAATACTGTCCGAGAGTATCTGTTATGTAATGGTCCCATTTATGCCCGCCATCATAGCGTACTTTTTCACCAATCAGGCAG
>Ga0154657_1138_pt1 | contig 26051 bp, 27 predicted proteins | sample Rifle2008BG13ft_FD_116086 | JGI IMG/M metagenome (GOLD analysis project Ga0154657, IMG submission 116086) | Nitrospirae bacterium RBG_13_39_12 | reverse complement strand
AAAAGTGCCATCAGGTTTTAAAACCCTCAGAAGTTCTTTGCTTATGGGTAAAAACCATTCGACATAATGAGCAGGTTTTATCCCCCCATAAGTGCCGTTTCTGCTATCTGCATAGGGCGGAGATGTAACAACCAAGTCTATTGAATTTTCATCAAGGTTTTTCAAAACTTCTCTACAATCGCCTAAAATTATTTTTGTGCTTATTTTTCTCACGATTTATCAATATTCAATTTTATTTAATAAACTGCTTCCCAGTTAATCTCTTTTGAAAATCTTCTGAATGCATACTACGGATTAAGTTTTTCCCATGCATCAATTATCTTCTTATGAGCCTCACATGTTGATACCTGATCGCATTCAAGACATAGGCCGTCACAGCCTTCTTCAATATATGTGGAGCCAAGTTCTGATATAATTTTCTGGAGTACTTCAGGTTCATTCGTATGCACAAATTTTTCAGGTGTATCGTCAGAATAAACATTAATCTGGTCTCTTTCTATCTTCTCAAGGGCATCTTTTATTGCATGCTCAATAAAGTCATTCACTGATTTAAAAAGACCTTTTTCAACAAGTTCCTCGACTTCTTTGATTATTTGTTCATCCAGTACAAAAGTTGATTTATTATCCATAACTTTCCTCTTCGAAAAGATTTTATCGTAATTCAATTGAATCATAAATTAAGAATTATGTCAAGAAAAAATATCGGATTCAATTATATAAACCCAAAAATGCAATTCACGGTAGGCATATGTGCCTGCCAGCTTTAAAATCTAACTGCATTTTTCGGGTAGACAAAGATGGATGGTTAGTGCTTGCCGGACAACAGATTGTAAACTAATTATTGAAAGATGCAAAAGTAATGTCCTTTTTTTGTCATTCCGGCTTGTCCGGAATCTTTCTTAAAAAGGACTCCCGACAAGCGGGAGTGACAGATTAAGGGGAAATGCATAGGTCATTAGTTATGAAGGGATCAATAGCTCAACCCTCACCCTCGGTTATTTCTGTTCGAACGAGAGCAAGGATGCCTGAGTGGGGTACGATGAGGTATTTTTTCCCTTCAAACTCGATTTCAGTAGCTGCTTCTTTAAGAAATATTGCGTAATCACCTTCAACAGCCTGAAGAGGTATATACTTCAGTTCTTTTTTCTTGTTGGCTGCAAAAGGCTCTTCTGAAGAAGTATCGTGGATAACATACCCTGGTCCGGTTTTTACAATATATCCACCAACTACCTTCTCCTTCTCCTTGACAGTAGCAGGTAGATAAAGCCCTGAACCGGTTCTGTCAGCTCTTTCATCAAGGTCTATAAGAACCCTGTCACCAATAATTATAAGGTTTTTCTTTGCTTTCATACAGGATAATACCTTTATACTATATGTCATTCCTACTTGTTTTAAATCTTTCTTGGTATTCCTTATTTACGCAATAAAACTAAAAAGGATTCCAGACAAGCTGGAATGACATATAGTAAGAGTGCTGATTTATCAGCAGAAACCTTTTATGTAAATATTTTAAAATAAATTCTTCGAAAATGCTTTAATTTAAATCTCGGGCAGTATGATATTTATCTGTGCACCAGGGAAATAGGTGAGATTAGTTTCCTTGGCTTTTCCCCTTGTCCATTTAGGTATTATGGAAAGCTTTGCTGTTCCTGAGCGGATGGAAAGTTTCCCATCCCATTTTTTAACAAACCTTCTGACTGCAGATAATCCATACCCTCTTCCTTTGTCTTCAAATCGTGATGCTCCGTGAAGAAGACCCTTTTCTATAGCTTCAAAGTCGTTTTTTAAAGTAAACCTGTCTGATAAAGATTTTTTGAAACCTATCCCAATATCCATTACAGCGATCTTGACCACATTTTTATTCAGGTTCTGGAAATGATATTTCTGTATTCCTACAAATCCTTTATTTTCACTATGCTCGATTATGTTCTGACATACCTCAGAAAGTGCTACTATAAAGCCATTTATTGCGTTTTCATCATAATTAAGGTTATTTGCAAGGATTGAGTGGGCACGGTCTTTAACCTTTCCGACTATAAAATGGATATCGTCAGATTTTTCAATCGGTGTAATCTCAAGGAGAACATCAGAGTAAAAACTTCTTAAGTATTTTTCTGATATTTGAGGTTTTATAGGTTCAAAACTGAAATATGTTTCTGCGAATTTAAAGAAATCCATTCTTTCAAGATACTTAAGGACTTCTTCTGATGCTGACAGATAAATAGTTTTCCGGATACCCTCTGACTTAAAAAGTTCTCCTGCTTCAAGAAGCCCTACCATGCCGTATGGATCTATAAAAGTTGTCCCCTGAAGGTCAATTATTGGAGATTCTTTCAAAAGAGATAAAACCTGTTCAAAGGTATCTTCTGTTATTTGAGTTACTAATAAACTCATAAGCAAGTCTATTTGTACGTCATCCCCGCTTAACGGGTCGCCTCAGCGACTCGCCGAGGAGAGAATCTTTCTGAAACAACCACCTCAATCGCCCTTTTATTAGGTGGGATTAAGAAGGATTCCGGACAAACCGGAATGACAGTGACCAGAATCAGATATCCCGACTTACAAAGAGGAAAGCAAGACGGTAGATGTTTACAGTTCAAAGACTTCACCCCTGGAAGGTATGTGTGTCATAAAACCAAATTTATCCTTGACGAGTTCACCAAAAGATATTGACACCTCTTCTTCCCCATGAACAATAAATACCTCAGGAGAATCTTTGAATGCTGATAACCATTCGATAAGTTCTGCCTGGTCTGCATGTGCAGAGAAACCATTTATTGTGTATACAGACGCTTTAACCGCTATCTCTTCTCCAAGTATCTGAACAGCCTTTGCTCTGTTAACGATTCTTCTTCCAAGGGTACCCTTCCCCTGGAATCCAACAAATATGACGCTGCATTCAGATCTCCACAGATTATGTTTCAGATGATGTGTTATTCTTCCACCTTCACACATACCGCTTCCTGCAATTACAATAATCCCGGATTTTATCCTGTTTAAATCCATGGATTCTTTAACACTTTTCACGAAATGCAGCTTAATTGAGCTGTCAATATCCCCGGTGGACAGCAGCTTTCTTGCTTCATCATCAAAACATTCAGGGTGTGCAAGATATACCCTCGTTGCTTCTTCTGCAAGAGGACTATCAAGATAGACATCAATTCTGTAGAGTCTTCCCAATTTAACAAGGTTATTCAGAATATAAAGCAAGTCTTGTGTCCTACCAACTGCAAATGATGGGATAAATACATTGCCTCCTTTTTTAAAAGTTATTTTTATTGCATCCACAAGTTCATCTATGCTCTCTTTAAGCGGTTTGTGTAATCTGTTGCCGTAGGTTGATTCCATAACTACAAAATCCGCCTCCGCGGGCGTTAAAGGATCTCTTACTATTGGATTATTTTTCTTTCCGATGTCGCCGGAAAATACAATTTTCTTTTCCTTCCCCCTGTCTTGAAACCACAATTCAAGTGTTCCTGAGCCGAGGATATGTCCTGCATCTACAAATCTGTATTTAATTCCGTTCCCAAGGTGGAAGATCTTGTCATACGATTTTACATCAAATAAAGGTATTACATTTTTGACATCATTTATTGTATAAAGTGGAAAAACCGGGGGTTCCCCAGCCCTGATTGCTTTTCTTGTATGCCACCCTGCATCATTTTCCTGGATGTTTGCGGAGTCATAAAGCAATAATTCAAGTAAGTCCCGTGTTGCTGGGGTCATTATGATTTTTCCTTTGAAACCCTCCTTTACAATTCTTGGAATCATCCCTGAATGGTCAAGATGTGCGTGTGTTATAAAAATATAGCTGATATCTTCAGGACGAAAATCGAAGTCAGCTCTGTTTACCTCATCAGCGTTTTCGCCCTGATATATACCAGATTCAACAAGAATCTTTAAATCGTTGCACTCGATGTAAAAACAGGATCCGGTAACTGTCCTTGTGCCCCCAAGAAATTTGAGTATCAAATCATTTCTCCTTTTTTGCAAAAACAATAAACTCTTATAGCATAACTATGAGATAGCAAGCGTGTCATTCCTGCTTTCGCAGGAATGACAAAAGCAGCAATGCCTAAATACTTTCCTTAGTTGGTTTATAGCCCATCACAGGAATTCTTTTCTCCCGTAACTATCTCAGGTGTTAACATCCACTGTAACGACCACTCTCCAGCATCATTTTTTTTAAGGCAGACAATCCCGGCCATTTTAAATGAGATAATATTTTTATCTGTGCCTACGCTTAATAAAAGGGATGCCAGTTTACCTAGATGGGGAAGATGTCCTACGAGTATTATATCATCTGGTATGTCTTTAAGACGGTCTGCCCAAATATTGGGATCATCAAGAGGAGCCAGACCATCTACCTCCGAGAAACCTTTTGTTGGTTTCAGATTTTCAGATAGGATTTCTGCTGTTTGCTTTGCCCTCAATTTATTACTATGAAAAATTTTATAAACTTTTATATTTAGTCGTGACACATATGAAGCTACTACTTTTATATCCTGCAGACCTTTTCCAGAAAGCGACCTTGAAGGATCAATGTCTTCTTTATTTGCATCCGCATGCTGCACAAGATAAATAAGCATTTTAACCTCCTTTATTTACAATTCACTTTAAATTATTGCGTTATAGCAGGTTACCTTTCTTTTATTAAACTGTAAAGTTTATTTTTTCTTTTTTGTATTTAATGTACTCAAAAAAACCCCAGAGACTGCCTGCTGTAACAGCAATAAACCACGATAAAGAGATTGCTGTTGCAATTTCGGGTTTTATTCCAATGAGACTGAAGAATAGTACAAAAGCGCCTTCTCTTATACCCAGGCCGGAAATTGATATGGGTAAGGTGGTAAACATAATTATGAGAGGCAAGAAGATTAAACATGCAAGGAAGGGGATATGTTGTCCGATACCGAATGCAAGGATATATACAGATAAGATACCTGAGAGTTGTATTAATACTGATAATAATATTGCCTTCATAATAACCTTTTTTTGATTCTTGTATGCGTGAAAATAGTCATAAAAACCTGAAATTATTTTTATTCTTTTCCCAAGACGCAGGCCGAATACTAAAAGACTTAATATAGTAAAAGATAAAATAGTGAGAGGGAGCAACCATTCAATACGTGAGCCGTGAAAATATTTATATCCAAAAGGGAAAGCAATGGTGCATATTGCAATCAATACTACGAAACCAATGTATCTGTCCATGAATATAGAAGCAAGCGTAAGACTGCCTCTTCCTGTTGTCCGGTATAAGTAAAAGCCCTTAACAGCATCTCCCCCGATAACACCTGGAAGAATAGTATTAAAAAAAGCTCCTATCATATATAGAGAAAAAAGTTTTTTAATGCCAAGTACTCCCGGCAGAAGAAGCTTCCACCTCAATGTAGATATTAACTGAGCGAGTATATATAGGAATACTACGAAGATAAATACAGGTAAGCTCATGCCTCTGATTATTGAAAAAACCTGTGCAAGTCCTGTTTTTGATAAGACAACATATAGAAGTACAGAACTTATAACAAGCTTTATGAAAAGGAAGAATATTCTATTTGTTTTCCGGGCCAAGTATTTTTTTTATCACATAAATGGGTTTTCTCTGGCTTTCATGATAGACCCTCACGAGCATCTCTCCGAGAAGCCCCATCCCTATGAGCTGGATTCCAACGATAATCAAAAGGGCACCGAGCAAAAGAAGCGGCCTGCCTCCGATATCGTGGCCAAAAAAGATTTTATCAAGAGTCAGATATACAGATATAATAAAACCCAAAAAGCCGCTTATTATACCGATAGGACCGAAAAACTGGATTGGCTTAGTAGAAAAGCTCTGGAGAAATTTCACAGTAATCAGGTCTAGAACTACCTTTATTGTCCGTGATACACCGTATTTTGAACTCCCCCTTAATCGGGGGTAATGAACGGTTTCAACCTCTGCTATCCTAACGCCGTACCAGCTTGCGACAGCAGGAATAAACCTGTGCATTTCTCCATAAAGTTTCAGATTTTTTATTACATCCCTTCTGTATGCTTTTAGGGAACATCCATAATCGTGGAGTTTTACCCCTGTGACTTTGCTTATCAACCAATTTGCTGCTACGGAAGGTAGTCTTCTTGAGAAAAACGGGTCTTTCCTCTTTTTTCTCCAGCCGCTAACCAGGTCGTTATCTTTTATAAGGGCAAGCAGTTTCGGGATGTCCGCAGGGTCGTTTTGTAGATCGCCGTCCATTGTCACAATTATATCCCCGGTTGCGAAATCAAATCCTGCTGCAAATGCTGCAGTCTGGCCGAAATTGCGTCTGAGGCTAAGAACAATTACTCTTTTATCCTTTGCCTGGATCTCTTCCAGGATTGGAAGTGTCCTGTCGGTACTGCCGTCATCTACAAAAAGGATTTCATATTCATTTTTTAGAGAGTCCAGTACCTCCTTCAGTTTTTCATGAAGAATCTGAACATTCTCTTCCTCATTATAAATGGGTATTACTATTGAGAGCGTCATTAAAAACTATCCGGGGTCGTTTTTTTTAATCCCTTAAAATCATAACATAGGAATATAGAATAATCCCTGATTTTAATCTGATTTTTAGTATAAACTTTGAGACTCCTTTTCTCAACCTTCTTAAAAGCTTTAGCTACTTTGTATGGTATTTTGCCATATCCGGTTCTGACAAAGATTGCATCGTAATGGAGTAAGTTGTAGAAACCAGGCCAAAAGTCGTACTGGTTCATCCTGCGCCCAAGATTGACGCAATATGTAACAGGGTGCCCTTTTATATAAAATGCAAGTTCACTGGAAACCTGATACCTGTCAGAAAAAATAAATACAGGCCGGGTTGTGGAAGTTTGTTCGTATATCTTTGATACCTCTGCACCAAGCTCTTTCCAGCCTCTAAGCTTCGATGTTGGATCATTTTCTATCGGAAGATTAAGCAATGAAGGATAATGGGCTACTATAGTTACAATTAATGATAAAAAAACAGCAGTTGATACGAGAATTTTAAATCCTATCTTAGCAGAGTATAAATTTTTCATATATATTGCGGAAAAGGCAATAATACATGTTAAGTAACCTGATAAAGCCCAGTTTGCCTGTACCTTGGCGTGCAGACTTTTAATAAGGAAAATCGCAATTATGGGGATTGAAAACCAGAATAAAAAAGATCCTTCGCATCTTTTTCTGATTTTCCATACAGAGACAGCCATAAATATTAGCAAAAGAGGAGTTATTACACCAAACTGTGAGCCTAAAAATTCAAAAAAACTTTTAAAAGATATTTGAAAACCATCTGCTATGTGTACTTGGCCTGCAGTGTGTTTCAATGTAACCCATTCATGATTTGTATTCCATATAATAACAGGACTTAAGACCAGGAGGCTGATTATAAACGCAACAGCGGGGCCTTTTGTAAACAATAGCCTCCTGTGGTCTTTAGAGAAAAATAAAAATAAAAAAGCGCATATATAAAACAAGGCCATAGTATATTTTGCTAGAAGACCGAGACCTATGGATATGCCGAGAAGAGACCAAAATGCCAGTGACATGTTTGACCTTTGTTTTAGTTTGATTAATGGATCTTGATTACTGACTGCCGAAGAATTATCTTTTGCTATGCTGGTATGTTGGTTTAATGATTTTACATTAGAAGCTTTCGAAAAAAGGTACAATGATAGTGACCAAAAGAATATGATTAGTGAATCTATTGTAAATAGTATGCTGTAAGCTGAAAAAAGAGGGATTATCTGCAAAAGAACAGCTGAAAAAAAACCAACTTGCTCATCGTAGAGATTTTTACCGAGCTTGTAAAGCAGCATGCTGCTGAGTATAAAAAACATAACAGCCATGATTCTAATGCCAAAAACAGTATCTCCGAATATATAAGTGCCCAGATGTATGAGATATGCTATCATCGGGCCTTTTGAGTAATAACTCAAATCGAGCCTGCGTGACCATTCCCAGTAATGTGCCTCATCAGGACTCAAATCGAGAGGGCCATTCTGTATGTAATATATATTGAAAAGATTTATAGCAAGAAGAAAAACAAAAAGTAAGGTTACATATGGTTTTGTCTCGAATCTTTTCAATGACCATTTGTAAAAACCAATAATAGATATTGCTGAAACAATACCAAACAATGCTCCAACAATAACGTCAGATGGATAATGTACACCAACATAGACTCTTGAGAAGCCTACAAGAAATGCAACAATAATAAGAGCATATCGCACCCTGTTTTTTAGAAGAATAAAAAAAGGAGTAATAAAAGCAAATGCGTTTACAGCGTGGTTTGAAGGCATTGAAAAAGACCTTGCACATCCTACAAGAGCTCTAACGCCGTCTAACTCGTTACAGGGCCTTACCCTCTCGAAATAATGCTTAAGTGCATTCGATGACCAATCAGATATTAATGTTGATGCAAAGGCGATAACAAGAGCAATTAAAGCATTTTTTCTGTCTTTAAAAAAAAACCATAAAAAAATTGGAAGGAATATCAAATAAGCCCTTTCTGTAATGAAGGGCATTATAATATCAAAAAAGTTGTTTTGGAGTTCTGTATTTATAAAAAGAAAGACGGTGGTATCTATTTCAAGAAGGCTCATCAAGTAGTTCACTTGTCATCTTTATTAATTCTTCTAACATGCCCCTTGTTTACCCATTTAATTATCTCTTCAACCATTGCATCAATTGTTGCCTCTTTTGGAATAATGTCAACATGAAGACCTGCGTTTTCAACTGCCTTTGCTGTCACAGGTCCTATAACAGCGATGGAAACTCCCTTTAGGATTTCTTCAGCGTCTTTTCCCATTATTTCCCTGAAGTTGTTAAAAGTTGCTGCGCTTGTGAAAGTAGCTATTGAAATCCTTCCTTCCTTTAAAAACCTTCTGATTCTCTTCCCATGAGATTCTGGCTTTATTGTCCTATAAGTAATAGGAACATCAATCTCACCACCGAGTTTTCTTATCTTTTCCGGGAAGACCTCCCTGGCTAACTCTGCCCGTGGAAGTAAAAATCTCATGCCTTTTAAAACCACCCCTTCCCTCTCGCCCTTGGCAAGGGGTGGCTGGGGGGGTGTAAATGCCTTAATCAGTCCCTCAGCACGAAACTCATCAGGTATTAAATCTATCTTTAAACCGAATTTCTTTACCTCTTTCGCAGTCTTTGTACCTATGGCGCAGATCTTTAAGCCTTTCATATCCCTGATATCTTTATCTTTTTCAAAGAACCTTTTAAAAAAATATTTCACACCGTTTCTGCTTGTGAATATCAGCCAATCATAAGCCTGTATCTTACCTATTGACCTGTCAAGCTCGTCGTAACTTTCAGGAGGTACGATCTGTATAGTCGGAAATTCGATTATCTCTGAGCCGAGTTCTGCTAGTTTTTCAAATCCTTCGAGGTGTTCCCTTGTCACGAGTATTCTATGGCCGAACATTAGCTTTTTTTCATACCACTTCAGTGACTCCCTGAGCTTTACAACTTCTCCTACTACCATTACAGCAGGGGGTTTAATATCACGTTCTTTAATAATTCGTCCAATATTTTTGAGTGTCCCGACAGTTGTGCTCTGGTCAGGTCTTGTCCCCCATCTGATTATAGCAACAGGGGTATCTGGCGAACGGCCGTTCTTGATTAATTTTTGAGTAATAAGATTTATGTTTTTTACAGCCATCAGAAAAATAAGTGTTCCGACACCTGTCGCAATCTTTGACCATTCAATAGCGCTCTCTTTTTTAGATGGATCTTCGTACCCGGGAATAACCGCAAATGACGATGAATAAAGCCTGTGAGTTAACGGGATCCCTGCATAAGCTGGGGCTGCAATAGCAGAACTGACTCCAGGGACAACTTCAAACTCAATGCCTTCTCTTGATAATACCTCTGCTTCTTCTCCTCCACGGCCAAATACAAATGGATCTCCTCCTTTAAGCCTGCATATGATCTTGCCTTCCTTTGCTTTCTGTAAAAGAATTTTGTTGATTTCATCCTGGGTCAGAGTGTGATGACCTCCGCGCTTTCCTGCATATATGAATTCAGCATCGTGGTTAATATAATTTAAAACCTGTGCATTGAGATGGAAATCATATACGACAACCTCAGCCTTCTGAAGACACCGCAGACCTTTTATGGTGAGTAACCCGATGTCACCAGGACCTGCGCCGACTAAATAGACCTTGCCTTTCATCAATTATTACCTGAAAATGATTTTCTGAATGATGTTGTTTTATTAACCTCTAATGACGATATATGTAGATTAATAATTTGAAATTTTAAACAATGCAACTGATATGATGAAGATGTTGACAGATAATGTATTTTTTTGTTGATTTGATTAATGTTATTCATAAAAAATTTTCCTTAAAAGACATGAAAAAAATGTTTTAAGCGGTTCTGATCCATTTGGCTAACCTAGGACCCTGTAAAATGGTCAAAAATGTACCACAGGGGAAAATAGGCAAAAAATGTATATTTCTGGTACAGCCAACTAAATTTATAACGAAAAACTTAAGGGTTACGGGAATTTATGGCTTCTTTTAGGCCCTTGCCTGCCTTAAAGTGTAGGACTCTCTTTTCAGGAACATCAACCTTCTCACCTGTCTTTGGATTCCTTGCCTTTCTCGGTCTTCTATTTTTAAGTTTAAAGTTTCCAAACCCTCTTATTTCTATCTTCTCTCCTTTAACAAGAGCTTCTTTCATACTGTCAAAGACAGTCTCGACAACGATCTCGGTCTGTTTTCTTGTAAGAATGCTAACCTTATCTGATACTTTTTCTATGAGGACTGATTTAGTCATAATAACCTCCCCAAAATACTTATTTAAGGTGAATATAAATATTTTATCTTTACTGATGGAATAACTCCAATTAATTCTTTTGGGCCTCTTAGTAAATTGATTAAAGAAAAACTCTCTTTTTTGCTTACAACCACAGGCTCTCCTTTTATCCCTGATAGTTTTGCTGCAGATTGTATTGCATCTTCTAAGGTGCCGAGTTCATCGATTAGACCTGCTTTAAGTGCCTGCTCACCAGTGAAGATACGACCGTCTGCAATTTGTTTTACATCATCATATAACATTTTTCTGCCCTCTGCAACAGCCTTAATAAACTGTTCATGAACGTTGTCCAGCACATTCTGAAGTATCTCCCTCTCTTCTTTTTTAATTCCGCGAAATATTGATGCCATATCTTTATGTCTACCGCTTTTTACTACCTCTGTTTTTATGCCAAATTTGTTCATGAGTCCTTCTATATTTGGTATTTCCATTATTACACCGATCGAACCGGTAAGTGTACCTGGATTTGCGATAATCCTGGTAGCAGGCGATGCTATATAATAACCTCCTGATGCGGCAATGGAACCCATGGAAACCACAACTTTCTTTTTTGCTACAGTTTTCTTGAGTTCTTCGTAGATTTCTTGTGCAGGTGCAACAGCCCCTCCCGGGCTGTCAATACGAAGAACAATAGCCTTTATCATGGGGTTTTTTGTGTAATCTTTTATTTCATCAATAGTGTCTTTTGAGTCAACAATCATGCCTTCTATACGGATGAGTGCAATTCGTTCACCTATTGGGATATTCTTTTGTAGCATTACAAATATTAGGCTAATAACAATAAGAAGTAAGAAAAGACCGAGAAAGATAAAAAGTGCTTTCTTCATTCTTCTTTCCTCTTTAGGTTTTTCATGCTAAGTCCCAGCTTCCTTTCCTCAGTATCTATCTTTATTATTCGGACATTGATGTCATCGCCTTCTTTTAAAACATCCTCGACATTCCCAGAAGTCGGTTTGATGATCTCAGAAGAGTAAATAAGACCTTCAACACCGCCCTCAAGCTCAACAAATATGCCGAAATCAGTAATTTTGAGGACTTTACCATTTAATTCTGAGCCGAGTTTGAATTTTTCAGGTATATCTTGCAGCCATGGGTCAGGTTCAATTTGTTTTAGCCCAAGTGCCATCCTTTCCGCAGAGGGTTCTATACTTAAGATTATGGCCTCGACCTTTTGCCCTTTTCTAAGAATTTCTGAAGGATGTTTTACATGTCTTGTCCATGAGAGGTCAGATATATGTATAAGGGCATCTACACCCTCAGGAAGGCCTATGAAGGCACCAAAGTCAGTAATAGTTTTTACTTTTCCAGAAATCTTCTGACCGACTTTATAGCTCTGGGAAATGATTTCCCAAGGACTAGGTTTTAGCTGTTTTATGCTTAGTGAAAGTCGTCTTTCGTCTTTATCAACCTTTAGAACAACGGCATCGGCAGTCTCCCCGATAGAAAGATACTTTGAAGGATGTTTTGGTCTCGAAATCCAGTCTATCTCTGATATATGAACAAGTCCTTCAAGCCCTTCTTCAAGTTCTATAAATGCGCCATAGTCAGTAATGCTTACAACCTTGCCCCTAACTTTTTTACCAATAGGATATTTTTCATCTACAGTAGACCATGGGTCAGGCTTTTTTTGTTTATAACCTAATGTAACTTTTTCGTTTTCCTCATCGTATTTAAGGATAATAATTTCAATTTCATCTCCAACTACAAAGAATTCGGAAGGATGGTTTATCCTACCCCAGGAGATATCAGATATGTGCAGTAGTCCATCTATTCCACCAAGGTCAATAAACACACCATAATCTGTGATGTTTTTAACCAGACCCTTCATCAACTGTCCTTCTTTAAGATTTTCAATGGTATAAGCCTTCTTTTTCTGCCTCTCCTCTTCAAGGATTGCCCTTCTTGATATAATGACATTAGAGACTTTGCTGTTTAACTTTAAGACCTTGAATTGCAATTTTTTCCCAATAATGCTGTCGATTTCTTTGATTGTTTTTATATCAACCTGTGAACCAGGAAGGAATGCATTTACTCCGGATATATCTACAGAGAAACCACCTTTTGTTTTTTCAATAACCTTTCCTTCTACGGGGCTACCATTCCTGAGTGAATTTTCAAGGGTTTCCCATACCTTAATTTTTGTAGCGCGCTCCTTTGAAAGGGTTATTGTACCGTCAGAATCTTTTATGTTTTCGATATATACTTCTATTTTGTTGCCTGGTTTCAATCTATTAATCTCTTCTTCTGAAAATTCATTAACAGGGATAATACCCTCGGATTTATAGCCGATATCAACTATAACCCAATCTGGCTTCAACGCTAACACCTTCCCTTTTAATATTATGCCCTCTTTAATGCTCTGGAAGGTTTCAGCATAAAGCCTTTCCATTTCGTTGTTTTTAAGTTCCACTAAAAAATTATCCTCCTATATCTCTAATTCTTTCTGCTATATCTTTGATGATCCATTCTGGTGTTGATGCACCAGCTGTAATACCTAAATACTTTGCTCCCTTAAACCATTTCTTTTTAATCTCAGATGAAGTTTCGATGTGATATGTTGGTACAGAAAGAGAATTACACAGCCGTGTAAGCTGGGTTGTATTTGCGCTGTTTTTACCTCCAACAACAAGCATTACATCAACCTTACGGGCCATTTTTTCCGTCTCCTTTAGTCTAAGGGCTGTGGAATTACATATTGTATTATATACTTTTATTTCATTTGCAAGTTCTATGGCTTCAGTTAGTACCTTTTTTAATGTTTCAATGGATTGAGTAGTCTGGACTACTATACCTACCCGGGTTTTCAGTTTCGGAAGAGGAGTTTTGCCATCTACAATTATAACATTATCATTAGCATAGCTCATTAAACCTTTTACCTCTGGATGGTTTTTCTCCCCTAGGATGACTACTTGATAATCCTCTTCCTTAAGGAGTTTAGCATAATGCTGTGCCTTTTTAACAAATGGACAGGTTGCATCTATTATTTCATAACCTGAGGAAGAAATCTTTTTTGAAAGGCCTATCGGGATACCATGGGTTCTGATTATCAATGCTTTTATATCCCTTTTTGTCTCTAAATCCTCTATAGGTGATATACCTTTATTCGTTAACATTTCTACAACTTGGGGGTTGTGAATTATTGGACCAAGGGTATATACTCCCTTACGTTTTTCATTAGCTATATGAAAGGCTATGTCAATAGCCCTCTTAACGCCAAAGCAAAAACCTGCCATCTTCGCCACAATTATTTTCATAATGTTATTGTATCAGTGTAAAAGCTGAGATTAAACATCGCCATTAGTCTTTAAACTGTTTATTGCCTCGATTATATCCCTGCTTATCCTTTCCTGGAAATGCTTATCTGTTTCTTTTTCATCAATTCCTATGGGTTTGCCGAATATTACTTTTATTTTTGAAGGTTTTAAAAACTTTGCACCTGCTGGAAGAGCCTTCGCTGTCCCGGAAATAAGTGCTGGGACAACAGGCATCTTGCTTAAAGCTGCAATTACTCCTACACCTCTTTTTATGTCGAGTATCTTGCCATCAACGCTTCGGCCTCCTTCTGGAAACATGACAATGAGTTCGCCGTGCTTTAGTCTCCTTACAGCTTCTTTTATTGTTGAAGGCTGGGGTCTTCCGCGTCTTACAGGAAAAGAAAATGACCTGACAAAAGTGCCAATCAAGGGTATCTTGAAAAGTCCCTCTTTTGCCATATAGGTAGCGCGTCTTTTTGAAGCGGACCCGATAACAAGAGGGTCCAGATAACTTATATGGTTTGCAGCTACGATAGCTCCACCTTTCTCCGGAATGTTTTCATGCCCGATAACCTCAAATCTATAGAAGACCCTTAAAATAATGTTAAATATTGTCCAGAAACCCCAGTAAAAAGAACTCAAGAAACAATTCCTATAAAATCAAGTATTTTTTTCTTTACCTGTTCAATTGAAAGATTGGATGAATCTAATAAAAGAGCACCGGGTGCCACTTTAAGAGGAGCAATATCGCGGCTGGCATCCCTTGAATCTCTATCCATTATGTTTTTTTTAGAATCATCCATAAAGATATTAATGCCCTTCTTTGTGAACTGTAAATAACGTCTTTTAGCTCTTTCATCTATTGAGGCATCAAGGTAAATCTTCTTTTTTGCATCTGGAAATACGACTGTTGTTGTATCTCTACCTTCAACAACGAGGTCAGAGTTCAAGGCAGCATCCCTCTGGGCGTTCAGCAGAAAATCACGGACAATCTTTCTTGAGGAAAAAACAGAGGAGTAGTGATCAATCATAGCAGACCTTATATCTTCTGAAACATCTTTGCCGTTAAGAAAGACTCTGCAATTATTGAAGGTAACGTGGGTATTACCGAGAACATCCGCGAGTTTTTCATCACTGTCTTCCGGCTCTATAGAGTTGTTTCTTAACACGAGGGCAACAGCCCTGTATAATGCGCCTGTGTCAAGATAACCAAACCCGAGTTCTTTCGCAATAAGCTTAGCTATGGTAGTCTTCCCCGAGCCTGATGGGCCATCTATAGCGATAACTTTACCCATTTACCTGGATATTCTGAGTCTACCATCTTGAAATACACAAAATCTGTTCTTCATTTTATCCTCATACTCATGTAATATCTTTCTTATAATCTCTGCTTTTTCGTTACCATTTGCATCTTCCATTCTTAAAATCAAGACTCCTGCATGTGACTTACCAGATTTGAATACAAGCTCGCCAAAATCTTTATCCATAGTTATTACCATACGGGATTCAGATATAGCTATTTTGAGTATTTCCGTATCTTTTGCCTTCGGGTCAATACTCCTTACGGTCTTTACGTCATACCCATTTTCTTTCAACCATTCTTCTACTTTTTTCCCTACCCCGACATCAACAAGAAATTTCAATTTATTTTCAGGCATTAATACTTACCTTGTATTCAAAGCAAAGACCTGTTCTTCACTAATACGTTCAGAGGCATATAGTAAGACTGCCTGGATGTCCTCTTTTTCGAGTTCAGGGTAATCCTCCAATAACTTGTCAACTGTAACACCACCTGCAAGGGCTTTTAATATCTGCTCCACTGTTATTCTCAATCCTCTAATCGTTGGCTTACCAACCATTACAGTAGGGTCAACTGTGATGCGCTTTAATAAATCGACATTTTGTTGTTTATACATTTTTAATACCTCCTAATTTTCACGAAGTAATTGTCTCCTTATTAATAATCTATATTAATTGTCATGCTTTTATATTCAGAATCCAGAAGTGATAGCTGATTTCTGATTCTTTGCCTCAAGCCTAATGCAGGTTTCAGGCAAAATTCATGTAATTCTTCCTGTGTTACATTTAGATTAGGGAATAGTAATTTCAGGAGACCGGCAGCAAGCCTCCATACTGCAATCTTGTCTCTTATACTATCACTTTCAATAGTACATTTATCCTTAATGTATTCTAAATAACCACTTCTATCTCGTAAGACGTGCAATACTTCTGCAAAAAAATCTGCTTTAAATCCTGTTCCCTTAGAAATCATATTACTGTTAAACTTTGATAGTTCCCAACCTGGAAGAATTCCATGTAATCTATCAATAAAGGCTGTCTCGCGCAGAAATTCTGGCAAGTTCTCAAACAGATTTTCGCTTTGAGGCATTCCTGAAGATTCAATGGGAATATTAGCTAACATGACAATACCTGCCTCTGAGGTGACCTTTTGTTTCCCACGTGTAAAATAACCTGCTTCTAAAAATCCCTTAAGAATTCCGACTACTTCACCTGGATTTTCAAAAGAAATAGATTGGCACTCATCTAAAACAACAGCATCGTGCTTAACCAGAAGACCAGGCATATTGGTTGCGTTATTATAAAACAGTACTGCAGGGGTTACCTTACCACCGCTTACCATTCGAACATAGTTTGATAAATTAATATAAATCCAAGATTTTCCAGTGCCTTTGGGTGAAAGTTCTATTAAATTTATCCGATTTTGCACAACGGGAAGGAGCCTTACTAAAAGCAACTGTTGTTGAGAAGGGGTAAAGGCGTTTGAATTATAGCCTCTAACTCTTTCATTGTCATTTATCAACCTGTCTTTTATCTTGCTATCTTTCTGAGGAATATGATTATTAAGGAACCTTAGTAGGGCGTTCGAATCAATTAAGCTATTTTTACTTTTAATGATCCTTATCAAAAACAAGAAAAAGTATGAAAATATTAAAATTTGGACTTTTTTATAGGAATACTTAAAATTCTTGTTTAAGGTTCCCATCGCTCACAACCTCTTTGCATTGCAGTAATCTCAACCGCTTCTAAAATATGGTTGAACATTTTTGGTTCCAAGTTGCCGCCTATACTTAAATGATCAAGACCAGTAAAACTATATACTTCAAAATCAAATCTATATTTATTGGCTGTTCGCAATAATTTCCAATAACGGATAATACAATCTTTTCTTTTTAATAATAAACTTCGGGTCGGAAGTTTATCGCGTTTTTCTCTATTTATCTCCGAATCAACAGGCAACAAGTTCCAAAGATCATTATTCCTCCATAGTGAAAATGGAATAACATGATCAATATCAAATCTATTTTTCAATGATATACCAGTCCAAGCACATTCTTTTACATCTGATTTAAGGTAAATATCTTTGACATCTGCAACATCTCTTTCGGGTATTGGAACAGTTAAAAGAAGATTAATTATTTCACTGGGGGTGACACATTTCTTGGAAATCTGAGATGTTAATTCTGTCCATCTTAAAATTAAAGCATCACTGATCCAATGCCCTATAAGTGAAAGTTCACGCCATATTTCCATATTCAATAAAATTAAATTATTTTTTCCATCATACTTGAATATTTTACCTGATTCTAAAGAACCTCCAGCATATACAACTGGTCCTTTAACAATAGTTTTCCTGATGATTTTAAAAACATCACTCAGTAATTGTTTTACTTCTTCATTTATGGTAGAGCTTCTATAATCTAAAGTAAACCGAGTCAACCCTCCTGATCGTTTATAATAATTAATCAATTTATTTAAGTGATGCCTAAATGCAATTTTTGTTTTACTGGTTTCAGCTTCGCCATGGATTTGAGGAATAAATTTTGACGAGTCAAAAATTGACCAGTAGTAACAAATCCATTTCTCAACAACAGCATCTATAGGAATACCAACGATTCCATTTCCCTCCCACTTAGCTATCTGATAATTTTTCATAGCAATATCACATAAAGCTCGAATCAAAGCAAGCTTATAAGTGGCAGTTTTTTATCACGTGTTAGAATACCTTCAATCTGATCGATAGGACGAATAAGTTGAGATATTTCTAATTGAAAAAGCATTGTAATCCAAGAATAACCCACCCTTTCTAAGCTGTCATCATTCTTCCATTTACCTATTAATTGAAAACCTATACGTTCAAAAAGCAATTGCAAATAATCGGGGTTATGCAATATAAATAATCTACCATCTTTGTCTCTTTGTTTATCATTTATATCGGGACGAGACAAAGGAAATGACAATAATAGTCTCCCATTACTTTTTAAGGTATTACGAATTGAAAATAAAGAATTGAATAGGTGCTCCCTTGGAATATGCATAATTAATGCGGAACATAGTATCCCATCAAATTGCTCATCAAAAGGATTTTCAAAATCAGGGAGCCCCCCGCTTTTTATTCGTCCAGCAAGTTCGGGATAATTTTCGATAGCTACAGTTCTTAATTCTTCACAGGGCTCTATTCCATATGCATCATACCCCAGTTTCAATAATTTCATGATATCGCGCCCTGAGCCTGCCCCGATATCTAAAATTTTTGTTTGTGGGGGAAAAGAAATAGCAAAATATTTGCTAATTCCATTCTGAACATTACTGTATCGTGAAAACACTTCTACAGCATTTTCTTTATAGTATTTAATTGTTTGTTCATCCATATCTATTAAAACATTAGTATTTAAGAACTTTATATATGCATAGAATCTTTCCCTCCACTGAAAGAGACTATAGGTTTCCTTTCCGGGTGGGATTTAATAATATCCTTAATGAATAAGATTGCTTCTTTTTCTAATTTATCTAAAGTTACCTTGTTAGCTTTGTAAATGATATTAGGAGTTATATAGCCCTTGTAAAGACTATCTTTATAAGGATACTCTTTTACAATAGTTGGTTTTCCATTTGCAGAAAGTCGAAACAATTTTTCCCCATTAAACCATATAGTCTTATACCTTATCCAAAGTCCATCTTGCCAACTTTTGGCTGGCAATTTTTTACTAGTTTCCTTCTCCAAAAACCTATATTCTTCATTAAATATGAGTTTTAGGTCTGAACATATTTTAACTCCTTCATACCCGCAATTCTCACACTCTCTTCTTAAAAGAGGAACTCCACAACGTTGACACCACCATAAATGTTCTGTCATACCTGTTACTTTGTCAATCTCCTTAGTGTTTCAAAAAATCCCGGAAAAGATATTTTTGCAGAAGAAATACCGTTTATTGTTGTTGTACCATCAGCAATAAGGGCTGCAATCGACAATGACATTGCAATCCTGTGATCCCTGTAACTTTCCAGAAAAGCGCCTTTTAATCTTGTCTTTCCCTTTATACTCAGGCCGTCATCGAACTCTATAATTTCTGCTCCCATTTTCCGAAGTTCCGTTGTCATGCTCATAATCCTGTCAGACTCTTTTAGGCGCAGTTCCTCCGCACCTTTTATTGTTGTGTTTCCTTCAGCTTGGGTTGCTGCTACACAAAAGATTGGAAACTCATCAATAAGGGCAGGGATTTTTTCTTTTGTTATATTTATAGCCTTCATATCTGCACCGCCCTTGCAATGAATGTCTGCAACAGGTTCACCGGATAAATTTCTTACATTATATAGCTCTATATCTGACCCCATTTCTTTAAGCGCACTGATAAGCCCGGTCCTTGTGGGATTAATGCCCACCCCTTCAATTGTTAAATCAGAATCTTTTATTAATAATGCTGCAATTATAAAAAAAGCAGCGGATGAAAAGTCTCCCGGCACATAAATGTCTGTGCTTTTTAATTCTGTTCCACCTTTTATCTTGACACGAAGTCCCTCAACTTTAATCTCAGCACCAAAGAAAGGCAACATACGTTCAGTGTGGTCACGTGATTTGGCAGGTTCAATTATTTCTGTTTCTCCATCTGCATAAAGACCTGCAAGTAAGATTGTTGATTTGACCTGTGCACTCGCAACGGGCGATGCATGTTGTATAGGTTTCAATTTTTTACCATTTATTGCGATAGGAGGATATCTGTTTTCAAACCTTGCTATTATCTCTGCACCCATCTGTCTTAATGGATCTATGACCCTGCCCATAGGCCTTGTTCTTAGAGATTCATCCCCTGTAAGTACAGAGAAGAAAGGATTACCTGAAAGGACACCTGACAGCATCCTGATAGTTGTTCCTGAGTTTCCACAGTCAATTATATTGAAAGGTTCTTTAAGGCCATAAATACCATTACCGTTTACTATTATATTTTCACCGGAATCATCTATGTCCACACCCAATGCCCTTAAAACATTTATAGTGCTTAAAGGGTCTTCTGCCCTGAGAAAGTTCCTTATAATACTTTTACCTTTTGATATGGATGAAAAGATTACTGCCCTGTGGGAAATAGATTTATCAGAAGGAGGGGAAAATGTGCCTTTAAAAGTCTTTGCTTTGCTAAGTTCAATTCTGTCCAATACCTTCCCTCAGTGTCCGGGCCTTTTTGAAATCCTTTTCAAGGGATTCAGAATCATAGACCCTGAGATACTGGCTTAACCTGTCTAGGTTGTTCTTAAAAATCTCAATAGATTCAAGCAGATTATCCTTATTTAAAACGCATATATCGCGCCATAGTTCCGGGGAACTCGATGCTATCCTTGTGGTATCCATAAATCCCCGCCCCGAAAAATTGAGGTATGAACTGTCAATATCTGCTACTGTATTAACTATTGCATATGCGATTAAATGAGGCAGGTGACTTACTAAAGCGTATATTTTGTCGTGCTCGTCAGCGTTGATAAGTTTTATATTTGAACCCATGGTTTCCCATATGGCAATTACCTTCTCAAGAGCTTTTTTATCTGTATTCTCTGTTGGGGTAATTATGCACTTTGCACCGATAAAGATGTCTGCTGAAGCAGAATTAATTCCGGAATTGTTACTGCCTGCTATGGGATGCGCTCCAACAAAACATGAACCTTTAGGCATTAATGCCTCTATATCGCGTACGAGCTTTCCTTTAACACTTCCAACATCGGTAATTAGAGCCCCGCTGCTTAGCGACATGCGTATTTTATTTGCAATATCGACAAAACTTCCGACCGGGGTAGCGAACAAAATAAGATTTGAACCTTTGCATGCTGCTGCGGGGTCCAGTTCAAATGAATCAATTATCGCTTGTTCTTTTGCCATCTTCAGGTTTTTATCGCTGCGCCCATAGCCTATTATTTCATTACAAAGCCCGTTTTTTTTCAATGCAAGGGCAAAAGAAGCACCAATGAGACCGACACCGAGTACAGTTACCCTGTTAAAAAAAAGACGATTCGGTGAGTCGGTGAGTGAGCGAGTGGGAGAAATATCTCTGTGTCTCTGTTTCCCCTTATCCCTATTTCTATTTTTAATCATATCTCCCTTCCAACAGCACGGGCTATAGGCCTCAATTCAGCCATCAATTTTTTAAATTCATCTGGCTTAAGAGACTGTTCTCCATCAGATAATGCCTCTTCAGGATTCGTGTGAACTTCGATGAGAAGTCCATCAGTTCCTGCTGCTACAGCTGCCTTAGCCATTGGTGCAACTAAGGCCAATTTACCTACGGCATGACTTGGATCTACAATTACAGGCAGATGTGTAATTTGTTTAAGCGCAGGGACTGCACTCAGGTCAAGTGTATTTCTTGTTGCAGTCTCGAATGTTCTTATGCCTCTTTCGCATAAGATTACGTTCTGATTACCTTTGGACATTATATACTCAGCCGCCATAAGCCATTCTTTTATCGTTGCTGATAATCCTCTCTTAAGAAGAACTGGTTTATTGCATTTCCCGACCTCAAGAAGCAATCTGAAGTTTTGCATGTTCCTTGCTCCTATCTGTACTATGTCTGCATATTTTAATATAATCTTAATGTCCCTGGGATCCATCAATTCTGTTACAACAGGAAGACCTGTCTTTTTCCTGACATCATAAAGGTATTTCAATCCTTCTTCACCTAGACCCTGAAATGAATAAGGTGAAGTACGGGGCTTGAAAGCGCCTCCCCTGATAAAGGTGGCACCTGCATTTTTTACCTTCTCTGCAATTGTCATCAGCATTGTCTTATTCTCTACAGCGCATGGTCCTGCAATCACAATTAACTTTTTTCCGCCTATAAGATGACCTTTTACATTGATAATTGTATCCTTAGCCTTGAAATCCCTGCTTGCGAGTTTGTAAGGCTTAAGTATTCGCATTACATCTTCTACCCCGGGCATCAACCTGATAGCATTTTCTTCTTCCTCTGATATCTTTGAGGTATCGCCGATTACCCCGACTATAGTTCTCTCAGAACCTTTTGAGATATTTGTTTTTAAGCCCCGGTGTTCAAGTCTCTTTTTAATACGATTAAGTTCTTCTCTAGTTGTGCCAGGTTTTAAGACAATGATATCCATTTGTTACTCCAAGATAAAAAATATTAAGCAAGAAGTTAGAAATGTGAAATTAAGATTTATTTCTCACTTTTTACTTTTTTTAGTGCCTCGATAAATCTTTTATTTTCTTCGGGCAGACCTATGGTTACCCTGAATTCTTGAGGTCCCGAAGGTCTGACAATTACACCATATCTTAATAATTTATTGTAAAATGTATCTGAATCCTGTCCCAGCAGTATATAGATAAAATTTGCTTCTGTAGGAATATATTTAAGATTAAGAGACGCAAGTTCTTTGTAAAGATATCTTTTGCCCTCTTCGTTTATCTCACGGGTATGTTCTATATGGTCGCTGTCTTTTAGTGCCCACAAAGCTGCTTGCTGTGCGATGGAGTTTGTGTTAAAAGGAGCTCTGAGTTTGTTCATCTCAGAGATTAAGTCCTGTCTTGCAATCCCGTAGCCGATCCTGAGACCGGCAAGGCCGTAAATCTTAGAAAAAGTTCTGAGTATCAATATGTCTCTTCCATTTCTGAAATGTTTCATGCTGTCAGCGTACTCATGATTAGTAACATATTCAAAGTAAGCTTCATCTACTACAACTAATATCTCTTCAGGAAGCTTTTTCATCAATCGGTCGAATTCATCACGTTTATTTATAGTCCCGGTCGGGTTGTTTGGATTTGCGATAAACAACATCCTGGTTCTTGAAGTGACCGCATTTGCCATCGCATCAAGATCATGTTTATATTCTTTTAATGGAACCTGAACAGGTTTTCCTCCGGTTGCCTGCACAGACAAAGGATAAACGATAAAAGAAGGATGGGCCATAACAGCTTCGTCACCGAATTGAAGGAATGTTCTTACAGTAATATCAATCAGTTCATTTGAACCATTACCCAGAATAATCTCATTCTCTCTTATGGATAATTTATCGGATAATGCTTTTTTGATATAGTAACCACTACTGTCAGGATATCTGTTTAGACTGTTTGTAATATTGGGATTTGTTAGATCACCCAGGATTGCCTTAAGCGCCAAACGTGACGGTCCGAGAGGGTTCTCATTTGATGCAAGCTTTATAGAATTCTTGATGCCAAGTTCCCGTTCAAGTTCCTCTACTGGTTTGCCGGGGACATAAGGCTTTATTGCAGAGATATAATTAGGAGGCTTAATCATCAGATTCCACCATAAGGATAGGAACCAAGGATTTTTAGATAAAGGCAGTTATCTTTTAGGTTATCAATCGCTTTCCTAAGTTTTTTATCATCTATATGTCCTTCCATGTCTACAAAGAATATATATTCCCATGCCTTTCTCCTGGATGGTCTTGACTCTATTTTTGTCAGGTTAATCTTTGCCTTTTTAAAAGGGAAAAGAATGTCATACAGGGCTCCTGGTTTATCTTTAAGCGAGAACATAATAGATGTTTTATCCTTACCTGTTTTTGGAGGAGATTCTTTTGATATAACTAGAAACCGTGTAATATTGTATTTGCTGTCCCCGATATTTTTCTCGACAAATTGCAAGTCATAGACCTTAGCAGCTAATTCACTTGCAATGGCTGCTGAATCGGTATCATTAAAAGCAAGCTCTGCTGCCCTTGCAGTGCTTGTGGATTCGAGAATAGGTATCCCTGTCAGATTTGTTCCAAGCCATCGCCTGCATTGTGCTGCTGCATGAGGATTTGAGTAAACCTTCTTGATATCTGACTTATCGCCGCTCTTCGAGATTAGATTGTGGGTTATATCGAGTAAGACCTCAGCTGATACCTTGAGATCATAGTCCATGAACATATCGAGTGTGTAGCTGATAACGCCCTCGTTTGAGTTTTCTATAGGAACGACGCCATATTCCGCCTTTCCGGCCTCAACAGAATCAAACACACCTTTTATGCTCTCAACCGGGACAAACAAGGCAGATGAACCGAAGTGTCTCAATGCAGCAAGGTGTGTAAAGGTTGCTAATGGACCCAGACAAGCAACCTTCAGTGGTTCTTCCAGGGACAGAGAAGCTGATAGTATTTCCCTGTATATGACTTTAAGGGTGTCATTCGGGAAGGGCCCTTTGTTTAGCGCTGTAAGACGTTCCATTATTTCCCGCTCACGTTCAGGAGAATAGAATTTTGCCTTTTTACTACGCTTGATATGAGCAATGTCAATGACGACGTTTGCCCTCCTGTTCAAAAGATTAAGAATCTCAGCATCGATCTCATCGACCTCTTTTCTTAATTTTTCTAGTTCTTTCATTTAGGATTTTTTAATAATAAGTCAAAGACTAAATATAATAAATCTACCTATTGACGAAACAAACAATTAGATGGTTAAACGTTAATATAACTAATTATTTCTTGTTTTTTCAATTGATTGATTAATTTAAAGTTAATTAAAAGTTCAAGAAATCAATTTTTTACCGTAGCATATTTTGCTAAAGTCTTTTTTAGTTTATTAACAACCTCAGGAACTTGTATGTTTTTATTTGCTAAAATGTCATTTGTCGTGACATTTTCACTTTTATAAAAAGCATCGTTAGCTTCATCGTCAATTTGCAGTGCCGCGCCTTCTATTGATAGCCCGGCAAACAGGCCTCTGGTTCTAGAGTATGAGACAATCTCTGCTTTAAGTTGGACATCGGTTCCAGCTTCAGCCTGCCTTCCGACAGGTCCGGCAGCTACGCTTGCATCAGCACCAAGTGTAAACTTCCCCTTCATTATATTGTCTATGCTTCTCTTGCTCTTGAAAACCAGAATAATATCTGCAGACTGCACGCCAACCTGCCATCCAATGCTTCCCCCTGTGAGAGTAACAAATGAGGGGTTACTCCATCCGCTTTGGCTATCCCGTACAACCAGTATACCACTTCCGTGACGGCCACCGAGGATGAACCCGGCTTTTACAACACCTGGTATAATTGCGATTCCTTTGGCATTGTTCAATAAAGCAGGAGGGATGCCTTTTTCAGGAATAGCCATAATCTCTTCCAATACATCAATGGCATCATTGACCTTTGTTAGTTCTTTGCTGGAAGCTTCCACAGAAAGCGATTTCAGAGACATAACTGATAAAGCCAGGATAATTATTACAAGCAAACGGTTTTTCATAAATTCTTATCTCCTTTCCTGTTTTGGTAATACAAAGACTGAAAGTTATTGCATATAATTTTTGCAACTTTTTTAATTATAACAGAAGTGTTTACTAATGACTATAAAAAGAGTAAGGCATAAATCTATCCTAAGGATTGTATGAGAAAATTACATATCTAGCTCTAATGTGCTGTCTCATAAATAACTTTACTCAAACTGTAATTCCTTCTTATCCGGGAATAACAAAAGAAAAAGTGTCAAGAAGGGTTAAAGACAGGACACTAATTACATAGTGTGCAAGACTGCAGAAAAGGAGAGGCTGGAGAATTTCTTCTCCAGCCTAAAAAACTAGGTGTGAGAGTGTGAAGGAAACTTATTACTTTTTCTTCTTCGCTGCTTTTTTCTTTGTCGCTGCCTTTTTCTTGGCTGCCATTAATATTCACCCCCTTTCAATCCGCATCACCCCGATAGGTTAAATGCGGAACGCTCTGTGCTCAGAGTCTGCCTAT
>Ga0154657_1143_pt1 | contig 26083 bp, 22 predicted proteins | sample Rifle2008BG13ft_FD_116086 | JGI IMG/M metagenome (GOLD analysis project Ga0154657, IMG submission 116086) | Nitrospirae bacterium RBG_13_39_12 | reverse complement strand
CAGGGTATAAAAAAGTAAGGTAATTCGTAAATAATATGTGGATTTTACAACAGGAGCGAGCTTGAAGAATCCAATTTATTCAAGATTAAAACAGACGGCCTATAAAGTCTCAGAAATTATAGGAAACCCGTCTTTTTATATTGATCATGATAAGGAAATAGCAGTATCCGATAAATCATTAAGGACGAGCAATCTCTTGAAAGAATGTATGTCTTACATGAGTAAAATAACTTTGGATTCAGTACATGGAATAACTCATGCCAAGGCTGTAGCACTTGATGCAGGAGCTGTTATTCAGGTAGAAGGATGGCTTCATAATATAGATAGCAGTTTAATACATGAACTTATCATTTCTGTTCAATTAGCTGGGCTACTGCATGATATAAAGCGCATGGAAAAGAACCATACTGTTGCAGGCAGCAATGAAGCAAAAAGGATTCTTAAGAATTTCCAGATGGAAGAAAAATATAAGCGATATGTCACAGCTGCAATAAGAAATCATGAGGCATTTAAAAAGATTCTTGAACCCGAAGATGAAATAGCAAAGCTACTCAGTGACTCATTGTATGATGCAGATAAATTCAGGTGGGGCCCTGATAATTTTACAACGACGTTGTGGCTTATGTTGAATTCTACCGATATTACGCTGGAGGTTTTATACAAATATTTTTTAGGGAATTTAAAATATATAGAAAGCATCAAGACTACCTTTAGAACTGAAACCGGTAAAAAGTATGGTCCTGAGTTTATTGATATGGGGATTGTGATAGGACAGACTATTTATAAAGAGATGTCAGAAATATTAAATTTATAGCGAACGTCTTCCCCGTGGTCTTGCCATGGGGTTAGCAGGCAAATAGAAATAATAAAATGTTCTTTACATTAACCCCGCAACAAAATGCGGGGCCGCGCCAAGACCGCAGGGAATCTTAAATTTAAAGCAGGATTCAAAGTAAAATACTTTCTCAGTCGGTATCAGATAGTTTAAAACCTATAAAATTTGGACATTTTTATGAATCAAGAGATTTTTTATATGAACGGGAAGCCTGGTTAACTGTATTGCTTTTTGAATAATTTTTTGGATATAAGTAGTCGTGAAAGTGAGATGATAATATCTTTATGCCAATCGAAATGGGATTTCTTGATAATCGGCAAGATACCGTCTCTCTTAGCAAAATCTATAAGGAGATCGATTTGATTGTCCGATAGCCTGGAGAAGAGATTTCTCAGCATTCTTCCTGCCTTTATTTCATGTTCTACCTTGCTTCTCCAGATTCTCTCATATTCTTTAAACATCTTTTCACTATAGTTTCCATTTTTAAATGCTTTTAAAATTATATTAACTGCAATCTCAGAACAAAGAAGTCCAAAGTAAATACCCCCGCCCGTTGTAGTCTTAACCTGGCCTGCGGCTTCCCCGACAATAACAAGTCTTTCTGCGTAACTTTTTGGAATTCTTCCAAGAGGAATAGGACTGCATCTGATTTTCCTGTCATACGTGCTAAGTCTTTGTGCTATAAGTGGATTTTGAAGAAATTTTTTTAAGAATTCGGCTGGATTCTTTTTTGTGATAAGACCGATTTTTACAGATTTGCCATTTGTTGGAACAACCCATCCAAAGGACTCTGGAGCAATTTGTTTACCAAAATATACCTCAATGTCGTTGACACCTTCCATTTTTACATCGGTCTGTATCCCGTATAAAAAACGCTTAGGTTTTTTTATAAAAGAATTTAATTCAAATCCTGTTGCAATAACACCAGTCTTTGATCTGAATTCCCTATCTTTTCCTTCTGTTTTTACTTTGATTTTAAAAGATCCATCTGAAATACTGATGTTTTCCACTTTTGTATTTAAATAAGTAGTTGCGCCTTCAGTAACAGCCCTTCTGTTAATATCTTGGTCAAAAAGACTTCGATTAATAATATATGCTAAAGGAGATGCAGAATGGTATCTTAGACAGTTTCCAGACGGAGAAAATGCTTTTATAGAATTTACTGGCCTTAGTATTACTTCATCTGGGATGCCAAAAATTTTGAGGCATTCGGTGCTGACAATACCAGTGCAGTTTACATCTTTGCCAATACCGGAGTTTTTTTCAAAAATCCCAACGTCTAAACCTTCTTTTGCTAAAAGATATGCAGTATGACTGCCAATTGGACCGGCACCAACTATGATGACATCATGAATTTCTTTACTCACTGTAGGGAACCCATCTATATTTGTAATGAAAAAGATTATAACATTCTCTTGAAGATAATCTCCAACGATTGTTTCATGTTTTCCCGAGTAGTTAAATTATGCTTTTTTTATGTTAGTAGTCAATTATTTATGTCAATTATTTATTGAAAAAATGTATTCCATATGTTAAAGTCTCGTGTATTGTTTCAAGTTAGAGGAATATTTTTTCTTATAGAATAATTTTTCCCTCTCATTAATTATTTTAACGAACAAATTCGAATGGGGTTCCATGTGGATAAGGATGCTTCGATGTGGCCTCCCCAAATATTGGGGAAAAGCCCTAGGATGCGTAAGGTCTTCAGGGAAATTGTGAAAGTTGCGCCGAAAAACCTTACAGTACTAATATCAGGCGAAAGTGGAACATGTAAGGAGCTAGTTGCAAAAGCAATACATTCCAATAGCGAGCGACTCAACGGTCCTTTTGTTGCAATCAGTTTCACATATATACCTAAGGAACTAGCAGAAGCTGAATTATTTGGGTATGAAAAAGAGTTTTTTAAAGGAGCTGATGAAAAAAGAATCGGGAAAATAGAGGCTGCAAATGGAGGGACACTTTTCCTTGATGAGATAACCGAGACTGACAAGAAGCTCCAGGCTAAACTATTCCGTTTCTTGCGTAGTAAGGAGTTTAAACCACACGATAGCAATAACTTAATTAAGGCAGATGTTAGAATAATTGCTGCAACCAGCAAAAATCTGAAAGAGGCTGTCGCTAATGGAAAATTTATGGAGGACCTTTTTTCTATCTTAAATGTGATCAATATAAAGATACCTCCCTTGAGGGAAAGAAAAAAAGATATCATGCCCCTTGCAAAGCATTTGATGAAAGAGACTGTCGGTAAATTCAAAACAGGACCTAAAGAATTTTCAAAGGACGCCAAAGATTTTCTTATAAAATCTGATTGGCCCGGCAATGTTCGTGAGCTAGAAAATTCTATAAGAAGAGCAGTTATTATTTCAAGTGGTACAGTTATTAGTAAGAATGACCTTCTTGCCGAAGATATTGGCTTGCAATCTATAAAAGAATTTCTTGAAGAAAAACTAAAACGTTATCTTAAGGAAATGACTAAACTCGAAAACTGTAATCTCTATTACACTGTTCTTTCAGAAGTTGAGAGAGCCCTATTTTCAATAGTTCTTAAAGAAACTGAAGGAAACCAGCTCAAGGCTGCAAAAACTCTCGGCATAAATAGAAATACCTTAAGGGCAAAGATAAAAGAATATAAAATCCGCATATAGTTATTAGTTTCAGGTTTTTTATTTTATTCATAATACAGATATTGACCAGGTGTTTGTTTAACTTGTCAGTGACCCGCAACGTAGAGATAATTTTTTGTTTATATATTATTAAGAAGTATTCCAGAAACCATCAATTAAAAGTACACTGGGATGTCAAAAATAAAAACATTGCAACTTTGAAATATACGAGGAATTATTTTAATTATATATATTTTCTAAACTAACATGCAGTTCAATATTATTAATACTGACAATAATACACGTGCTTGTCTTATGGAGACAAGCAGGGGCTTGGTACATACACCTGTATTTATGCCGGTAGGGACGCTGGGCACTGTCAAAGCCATGTCGCCTGATGAATTAAAAGAAATGGGTGCTGAGATAATTCTCTGCAACACGTATCATCTTTATCTTAGACCAGGACATGAGACAGTATCTTATCTCGGAGGAATTCACAAGTTTATGAACTGGGATCAAACTATACTGTCAGATAGCGGCGGTTTTCAGGTCTTCAGTCTTTCCGCCCTCAGAAAAATTAATGAGAATGGAGTACATTTTAAATCACATCTTGATGGTTCAATGCACTTTATCGGACCTAAAGAAGCTATGAATATTCAGTCATTACTCGGTTCCGATATAGCAATGATGTTCGATGACTGTATCTCTTATCCCACATCTCATGAAGATGCGCTCAAATCACTCGAGAGGACAACTAAATGGGCAGAACAATGTAAAGAATTGCAGAATGAAGGCCAGGCATTGTTCGGAATTAATCAAGGTAGTGTATACGAAGATCTTCGTAGAAGAAGTGCGGAAGAACTTTTAGAGATAGGTTTTGATGGATATGCGGTGGGTGGTCTTAGTGTCGGTGAACCTAAGGAGGAGTTGCATAGAATGATATATTTAACAGCTCCTCTCCTTCCTGTTGCAAAACCTAGATATCTGATGGGAATAGGGGATTTGAAAGATGTGCTTGTTGGAGTTGAGGCAGGGTTTGATATGTTCGACTGTGTAATGCCTACCAGAAATGCAAGAAATGGAACACTGTTTACAAGTAAGGGCAGAGTAAGTATTAAAAGGGAGGAATTCAAGTCTGACAGGGAACCGCTTGACCCTGAATGTGACTGTTACACATGCAGAAATTATTCCAGAGGATACCTGAGACACATCTTTCTTTCAAAAGAGATACTCTCAATGAGATTAAATACCGTACACAACCTGTTTTTCTATTTTAATTTCTTCAGAAATATGAGAAAATCCATTACAGAAGGAAAATTTCTGGAGTTCAAGAATAAATGGGAAAAAATATTTCAATAGATTACACCACTCAGGTAAGAAAAGTCCTTGTAATTACGTTGATATTGAACTCATTTGTTGCCTTCGCTAAGGTTTTTTACGGATATATAACAAATTCTATTGCCATGGCGTCCGACGGATTCCATTCATTTTTTGATGGAATATCTAACGTGGTTGGTCTGATCGGCGTCTGGATAGCTTCCTGTCCACCTGATGAGGAACACCCCTATGGACATAAGAAGTATGAAACACTCTTCACAATTATTATTGCTGTTATGATATTTGCTTCGTGTTTTCAGATACTCAAAAAAGTCTATATGTCATTTTCTGAGAATCATAGAACAATTGTTACAGAAGCCAGTTTTGCTGTTATGCTTGTGACGGTAGCAGTTAACATTTTTGTGATGATATATGAATCAAAAAAGGGAAAACAATTATGTAGTGAATTTTTAGTAGCTGATGCTATGCATACAAAAAGTGATATATTTACCTCTATTGCTGTGATAGTAAGTCTTGTCTTAATGAGAATGGGCTATTACCATGCTGATGCTATTGTAGGAATCATAATTGCTTTTTTCATCGCGAGAATTGGCTACAAGATTATGAAAGAAGCATCAGGAGTACTTGTTGATACGGTTTGTTTGGACAGATCAGCGATTGAATCTTTAGTGAACAGTGTAGATGGGGTCAAGGGATGCCATGATATAAGGACAAGAGGTCAGGAGAATTGTGTCTATCTCGATCTTCATGCCATGGTAGATAAAAACATGTCAACAGAAAAAGCCCACGGAATTGCTGACAAAATAGAGAGAAAGATAAAAAAAGAGTTCCCGTCTGTTGTGGATATTATTGTGCATATAGAACCCGAGACAGTAGAGCATTAATGGACTCTTGTAAATATCTCTCCCATGTCTCCAAGACTGATAGCCATTTTCCCCCAGGGGGAGACTGAATGAATGCCGCCTGTTCCTTAATGATTTATTTTCGTTTGTATCCTCAGCAGGTTTAAAGAATTGGTAAATATCGCTGCATTTCATAAGGGTGAACCCTTATTCTATAGTCATCCCACTCCACCTTTTTGCTGGTTATGAGTTGTTCAAATATATGGTCTCCTAGAGTGTCCCTTAAAAGTTCGCTATTTTCTGCATATTCTAAAGCTCGATTAAGATTTCCAGGAAGGCAGTCTATATTAAGTCTTTTCCTTTCCTCATCAGAAAGATTATAAACATCCATCTCGACAGGTTCAGGTAGCTGATAGCCTTTTTCTATACCTTTGAGCCCGGCATTAAGCATACAGGCAAAGGCAAGGTAAGGATTGCAGGCTGGATCCGGTGAGCGGAGCTCGACACGGGTTGCCTTTTCCTTGCCTGGCTTATAGAGAGGGACTCTTACAAGCGTAGACCGGTTTCGCCTCGCCCAGCATATATATACAGGAGCTTCAAAGCCGGGGACAAGTCTTTTGTAGGAGTTTACCCACTGATTCAGAACTAGTGTGAATTCTTTAACATGTGTTAGTATCCCAGCAATATATTTCTTTGCAGTGTCTGATAAAAAATATTTGTCTTTTGCGTCAAAGAATGCATTCCGGTTGCCTTTGAACAGAGACTGATGTGTGTGCATTCCACTTCCATTCTGCCCGAATATGGGTTTCGGCATAAAAGTAGCATAGACATTGTATTGTTTGGCTATCTCTTTTACAATTACACGGTGTGTCATTACTATATCAGCCATTGTTAAGGCGTCCTCAAATCTTAAGTCTATCTCATGCTGGGAATGGGCAACTTCGTGGTGGGAATACTCAACTTTTATCCCCATGGATTCAAGGGCAAGGATAGTATCCCGTCGGAGGTCTTCAGCCGCATCAGTTGGATAATCGAAATAACCACCTTCATCGAGTGTTTCGGTATTTTTATCGGATTTAAAGTAGAAGTATTCAAGTTCGGGTCCTAAATAAAATATGTAACCCTTCTTTTTTGCTTTTTCGAGGTTAACCTTAAGGATATATCTCGGATCACCCTTGTATGGGGAACCGTCAGGTTCATAGATATCGCAGAACATCCTCGCAACTGCTTTTTCCTTTGGCCTCCAGGGAAGGAGAACAAAGGTTGTCGGATCAGGCCTTGCGATCATATCGCTCTCGTCAATCCTGGCAAAGCCTTTGATGGATGAGCCATCAAACCCCATACCTTCATTAAAGGCAAACTCAAGTTCATCAATAGAGATTGCAAAACTTTTGAGCTGGCCGTGGATATCACTGAACCATAACCTGATGAACCTTACATCGTTTTCTTTTACCAGTTCCATTACATCTTTTTTGTTTTTTGGTTTTTCAATGTTTTTCTTGTTTTTTGTTTTTTTCATTATTCAACCTCCTGTTTTAGTTTTCTTGAAAAGATTCATGTGATATTTTTATTCAGTTTTTGTCAGTCGGTCAGATTTATGATGCTGAATATAATTAATAAGATATCACCCTTTTGAGAAAAATGCCTTATAAAAGTTCATTGCCCTGCCGACATATTCTTCGTATATTTTTTCTGTTTCTTGCATAATTTGTTCAGAATCTGGAAGGTCTTTAACCCATTCAATAAGCATATCCTTTGTGACCTCTATATGAAACTGAAACCCGTATACCTTGTCACCATATCTGAAAGCCTGATTTTTATAAAGGTTAGAACTTGCTAATAATACAGTAAGGGGTGCCAGGTTAAAGGTATCACCATGCCATTGAAATACCTTGAATCTCCTCCAGAAATCTCCAACCCTGGGATGAATCGCAAGCTTTCTTATTAAGGGGTCTTTTAAGCCTTCTCCTGTGACTTCAATGTGGTGCCAGCCAATCTCTTTTTCATAACCTGGATAGACATCTGCCCCAAGACAATGGGAAATTAACTGCGAACCCAGACATATACCAAGGACCCTCATGTCCCGGTTGATGGCTTCCCTGATGATGCGTGACTGCATCATCAGTTGAGGGTATTTATCCATATCGTATATACCCATAGGTCCGCCTAGAATTACAATAGTGTCGAAACTCTCTAATGGAGGGATTAGTTCTCCTGAACCAAGTTCAACAATACTGAAAGGGATGTTCTCTTTCCTAAGAAAATCCTCTATAGTTCCTGGTCCTTCTGTAGGTATGTTTTTAATAATTAAAACTGCCATTTTTGTTCCATTGTGATTCGATATATTAGTATCAAACATATATTCTTATTCGTCATGGTAACTACTTGAAAATACCATAATTCTTGTCTTATATCTTCAATCTATTTGATTAGTAAATCTTGTGAATTAAGGTAAAAAGAATTTGACTATTATATCAATTATTTCAGAATCAATCTTTAGCACTTCTTCTTTGAGTCTGAGCAGGGACTCAGCAGTTCTCATAAAAGGTGTGCGTATAATAATAGCAGGTCTTTGAGACTTGTTAAATGATAGCATATTTTAAAAATATTTATATAGCTTTAATAGTATCTGGAAGGAATGAGAAGGGAGACAAATATTCCAGCATATTTTGACTGAGAGTTATCCTTAAGGGGTTCCTGAGTAATAGCTTTTTAAAAATGTTTCTTTAAAGTTTTTTGTTTTGTATTCAAATCAAATTTCAAACAACAAATATTTGGTATAAATATAAATTATGTATTAATTAGGTATATATAAATTGACAAAGCATAATCTGAATTGATAAGATTTTGTAACCACTAGATTAATCCCGATAAAGCCAAATTCTCCGTGAGGAGAAAGCGGAAAGCCGCGGGTCTTTTAAGCAATAGATAGCCGAGCTGCCGAAGAATAAGTCTTTGGCGCGCTCGGCTATCTATTTTGTGATATTTACCCTTAAAATATACTTAAGTAGAGTAGAATAATAGATTCATTTTTAACATATTTCTACATGTATTCCCGGATATGAAAAACAAATACAAAACAGGAAAGAAATTATTTAAGCATATACCTATCTACCGATCACCTGTTCGGCTTTTAATCATAATATTTATTTCGGTATTTATTTGCGAGGCTTCTATAATGTTCCTTCTATCATTATTGCCGAGTATTTCTTCATGGAAATGGGCTATCCTTGACGCTACTTTGTTAATCTTTTTACTTTCACCAGCACTTTATTTTTTTGGATTCCGTCCGTTAATCCTTCACATCACTGAGCGAAAACGGACTGAGGAAGAACTTGAGCGGTTAAGGCGCCAGTATGAATTAATTCTAGATGCAGCTGGTGAAGGTATATTTGGGATAGACTTAGAAGGAAGAGTAATCTTTGCCAATCCGGCAGCAGCAAGAATGCTCGGTTATGAGGTGGAAGAACTCATTGGTGAGATTCATCATGACAAAGTCCACTATTTGAGACCAAACGGGACTCATTATCCCTCGAGGGAATGTCCAGTATATGCCGCATATAAGGACGGATTAATCCATTATGGAGGAGACGAAGTATTTTGGAGAAAAGACGGACTAAACATCCCGATTGAATATGTTAGCACGCCGATAAGAGAAAAGGGCGAATTAAAGGGAGCAGTTGTTACATTCAGTGACATCACAGATCGCAAGAAGCTTGAAGAACAACTCCTTCAGGCCCAGAAGATGGAGGCAATCGGTCAGCTCGCAGGAGGCATTGCCCATGATTTTAATAATATACTTACAGCAATAATAGGTTTTGGAAACCTATTACAGATGGAGGTCGGTAAAGATAGTCCATTAAATACTTATATAACGCGGATACTGAGCTCAGCAAAGAGGGCTGCAAATTTAACCCAGGGCCTTCTTACCTTCAGCAGGAGACAGATAATCAGCCCTAAACCTGTTAATCTGAGGGAGATTATAAAGGGATTGGAAACCCTGTTGCCCAGACTTATTGGTGAGGATATAGAACTTTCTGTGGTTCTTACAGATAAAGATTTAATTATAATGGCTGACAGCACCCAGGTAGAACAGGTATTGATGAACCTTGCAACAAATGCAAGGGATGCTATGCTCGATGGGGGCAGTTTAATTATCAGAACGGATATAGCAGAAATTGACAGTGAATTCATAAAGGCGCATGGATTTGGCAGGCCAGGTTCTTATGCACTTATCTCGGTCGAAGACACAGGTGAAGGAATGGACGAAAATACAAAAGATAAAATATTCGAGCCATTTTTCACTACAAAAGATGTTGGGAAAGGCACTGGTCTTGGTCTTTCAATGGTCTATGGAATAATCAAGCAGCACGACGGATATATCAACGTCTACAGTGAGACTGGCAGGGGAACAACATTCAAGATATATCTTCCATTGATTAAGTCAAAGGTTGAAGATATAAAGACATCAGATCTTTCATTCCTAAGAGGAGGTGAAGAGACAATTCTTATTGCAGAGGATGATGCTTCGGTTAGAGAGCTGACAAGGGAAGTGCTTCTATGGTTTGGGTATAAGGTTATAGAGGCAGTTGATGGAGAGGAAGCTGTAAAGATGTTTAGGGAAAATAAGGAAAAAATCCAGCTTCTTATCCTTGATGTAATAATGCCGAAGAAGAACGGGAAAGAGGTTTACAATGAGATAAAGAGAATAAACCCTGATATCAAGGCCATTTTCATAAGTGGATATACTGCGGATATTATACACAAGAAAGGAATTATGGAAGAAAGATTAAACTTTATGTTAAAACCCATATCGCCGGATAAGCTTTTAATAAAGGTGAGAGAGGTTCTCAATTCTGAAATGACGAAAAAGAAAGTCTAGAATTCCTCGTAATTACTGCTTTATTTCAGTAATCAACAAAATACCAACGTACTAAAAAGTAAACATTTTTTGTTAAATACAAGAAAAAGATTTTAAGAAAAATAACTTTGATATATATCTTATATAAAATTGTCTTTTTATCCTGAATGTTTTAATGTTTCAATACAGAATTCAGTTTGGTAAATTAGGATTTTAAAGGTTACTTCTATTTGATATTTTTGGATTGTAAGGCAAGGATTAGAGAAGTTTTTTGATTTAGACAAGATGGGAAATCAGAGATTTCCCATCTTGTCCTTATAAAGATCGTTTGTAAATTCAATATCTGTTTTTAAAGAACCGGCAGATATCTCTCTATCTCGTAAGGGAAGACTTTTGTACGATAATCATCCCATTCTATTTTCTTGCTGGCTATGAGCTGTTCAAAGATATGGTCACCGAGAGTTTCCCTCAAAAGTTCGCTATTTTCTGCATACTCTATTGCCTCGATAAGGCTTCCCGGCAATTGGTCTATCCCAATTTTAGCTCTCTCTTTTTCTGTGAGATGATATACATCAATTTCCGTTGGTTCAGGAAGTTTATATCCCTTTTCCATCCCTCTAAGTCCTGCATTGAGCATACATGCGAACGCAAGATAGGGATTGCATGTTGGATCCGGCGACCTTAGTTCTATACGTGTAGCTTTTTCCTTTCCAGGTTTGTAAAGAGGAACCCTGACAAGTGCTGACCTGTTGCGTCTGGCCCAACAAATATATACAGGTGCTTCATATCCGGGAACTAGCCTTTTATATGAATTAACCCATTGGTTCAAAACAAGGGTAATTTCCTTTATATGCGTAAGAACACCGGCAATGTATTTTTTACCTATGTCAGAAAGGTAATATTTGTCTTTTGCGTTAAAAAATGCATTCCTTTCGCCTTTAAAAAGTGACTGGTGTGTGTGCATTCCGCTCCCGTTTTGCCCATATATAGGCTTGGGCATAAAGGTTGCGTAAACATTATACTTTCTTGCTATCTCCTTCACGACTATCCTGTGGGTCATTACGATGTCAGCCATTGTTAAAGCATCTGCGTATCTCAGGTCTATCTCATGCTGGGAATGAGCAACCTCATGATGGGAGTATTCAACTTGTATGCCCATTGATTCAAGGGCAAGGATAGTATCTCTCCGAAGGTCTTCAGCAGCGTCCAAAGGATAATCAAAATAACCTCCTTCATCAAGTACCTCTGTCCCTGTATTGTTTTTAAAGTAGAAGTACTCGAGCTCTGGCCCAAGATATAAAGTAAATCCTTTTTTCTTAGCTTTCTCGATATTCGTCTTGAATATATATCTCGGGTCTCCCTTATATGGGGAACCATCTGGTTCATAGATGTCACAGAACATCCTCGCTACAGCCTTTTCTTTTGGCCTCCAGGGAAGCAGTGCAAAGGTATTAGGATCGGGCTTTGCAATCATGTCACTCTCATCAATTCTTGCAAAGCCTTTTATGGATGAACCATCAAAGCCCATTCCTTCGTCAAAGGCATATCCTAGTTCATCAACAGGAACAGCGAAGCTCTTGAGCTGACCATGAATGTCGCTAAACCAGAACCTGATGAACTTCACATCATGCTTTTTTACAAGTTCCAATACATCCTTTTTGTTCCTTGGTCTCTCCATAATTTTTAAAACCTCCTTTTAATTTTATAATTTTAATGTAAAAGAGACTTTATCTAAGACTTCTCTATTGCAGCTTCTTTCTTAATCTTCTCATCTATACCTCCTTGCATAATTGCTACGTTTTTTAAAACAAAAAGTTTCTACCTATATATCTAAAATCGTACCAACTATAACTTGTTGATATTATTGGGTAATATTTTAATAATATGTCTTTTTTTAAATTTCCTATTTATATGATTCATTGGCGCTCTTTAATGTTCTGAATCAATTTTTATTTCTTTTTGCAATATTAATTTTTTTATATTGCTGCTTCTCCATGTTCACCAGTCCTTATTCTTATGACATCTTCAAGAGAATAAATGAATATCTTTCCGTCGCCAATATCTCCAGTTTTTGCCTTTTCGATAATTTTAGATATTACTTTGTCAATTATTGAATCAGGGACAACAACCTCTATTTTTATCTTTGGCAGAAAATTTATCTCATATTCAGTTCCTCTATAGACTTCTACATGACCCTTTTGCCTTCCAAAACCCTTCACTTCTGTAATTGTCATACCGTAAATACCGATTTGCGAAAGTGCATTCTTTATTTCATCAAGTTTAAAAGGTTTTATAATCGCTTCTACCTTTTTCATAACTCCTCCGATAATTTATTTATGAGAATTAGTCATTGACCATTTGAAAATAATAAATTAGGTGTCTCTTTTACATGCTGTATCCGCTTTCACCATGCTGTGATATATCTAAACCGTTTACTTCAGATTCTTCGTCAACCCTAAGACCGATAAAAACATCAATAACCTTCAACAGGACTGCTGTCACGGCGAAGGAATAGACTACTGTTATAATGATTGCAGTCATCTGAGCCTTGAGGATTTCTAGATTGCCAAAGAACAAACCATTACCTATTGAAGGGTTAACGATTGTTTGTGCAAAAAAACCAACTGAAAGAGTGCCTATGATACCGCCAATACCATGAACCCCAAATGCATCAAGGGAATCATCGTATCCGATTTTACCTTTCATATTCAACGCTGCGTAGCAGACTGAACCTGCAGCGAAGCCTATAAGTAAAGCAGACATCGGTCCTACAAACCCGGCTGCCGGAGTTATTGTGGCAAGTCCGGCAATCGAGCCGGTAGCGGCACCGAACATAGTGGGTTTGCCCCTATGAAGCCATTCAATAATTACCCACATCAGTGTTGCTGCAACAGCAGATGTATGTGTAGTTACAAAAGCCATAGTGCTCAACGTACCCGCTGAAAGAGCACTTCCTGCATTAAAACCGAACCAACCAAACCACAATAACCCTGTACCGAGTACTGTCATGGGGAGGTTATGTGGATACATTGCTTCCTGTTTGTACCCTTTTCTCTTCCCGATTATAAGAGCGGCTGCGAGAGCAGATATTCCAGAAATGAGGTGCACTACAATACCACCGGCAAAATCGAAGGTGCCTAGGTTTTTCAACCATCCTCCGGAACCCCATATCCAGTGAGCTACAGGATCATATACTATTGTTGACCAGACTAAGGTGAAGACGAGGAAAGCGGAAAACTTCATCCTCTCTGCAAATGCGCCGGTAATGAGCGCAGGAGTAATAACTGCAAACATAGCCTGGTAGATCATAAAAGCGATATGAGGCACTGTTGGTGCGTAATCGGTGTTCGGCACAATCCCGACACCTTTCAGCCCAATCCAGTCAAGGCCTCCGATTATTCCGCCAATATCGGGACCAAATGACAGACTGTATCCAATCAATATCCACTGGACACTTATTATTGCAATTGTGATGAAGCTTTGCATGATTATGCTGAGAACATTTTTCTGCCTAACCATCCCTCCATAGAAAAGAGCCAGTCCGGGGGTCATCAGCATAACGAGGGCTGTAGATACCAGGATCCAAGCTGTGTCACCTGTATCAATCTTCGATGCGGCCGTCACTTCCTTTTCAGCCTGAGCAGACTGTTCACCGCCAAACACGCTAACTGCTGAACCCAGCATGATCACTATTATGAGAATACCCAAGAGTCTTTTCATAAATATCCTCCTGAAATATAATTGTCTTTTGTTCATCTCATTTTCTTATATCTAAAATCATGCCAGAATGTAACCCATTGATTTATTGAGAAAATAATTTATAGATTATTTTTTGTTTTCAGGAGTCATACAATTTTGTCAGAGATAAAATAATTTTGAATGTGTGAAATACATAATATATCATGGCCTGTAACGATGCTCGAATTAAAAGTGCATTTCTACAAATTTGTCGGGTATACAATTTTGTAGGACTTGATGGTTGTATCACCGTGAAGCTTCTCTTAAAAAAACAGGGGAATAGAGTTTTAAAAAAAAGAGACCCCCCTTACCCCATTTTTAAAAAGGATGGAAAAGTCGAGGACAGGATTTTATATTGCTGCTTCCCCTTTGTCTCCCGTCCTTATCCTGATAACATCCTCGAGAGAATAAAGAAAAATCTTCCCATCTCCGATATTACCCGTCTTTGCCTTCTCAAGAATCGTTGTGATCACTTTTTCCTGCAAGGAATCAGGAATAACTACCTCTATCTTGATTTTAGGGATAAAATTGACCTCATATTCACTTCCTCTATAGACTTCTATATGCCCTTTTTGCCTGCCAAAACCCTTTACATCCGTAACAGTCATCCCTTTGATACCAATCTCATTTAATGCATTCTTAACTTCATCGAGTTTAAGGGGTTTTATTATAGCCTCAATTTTTTTCATGGCTTGCCTCCGTTTTTTCAATAAAGGCAGAAAACGATGTCTTCTGCCCCGTATATTTATTACAAACTATAAGCCTTCTCTCCATGCTGGCTTTCGTCAAGTCCGTTAATTTCATGTTCGATATCAACTCTCAGCCCAACAGATACCTTTACGACCATGAAGATTATGAGAGTAACTGCAGCAGCATAGAACATCGTTACCCCAACGGCGATGAGCTGGGTTATTAACTGACCCGGATTTCCATATAAGAGACCCTTACCAGTTTCATTTATCGCTGGATCTGCGAATATACCGGTAAGTATTGCACCTAAAGTTCCGGCTACTCCGTGGATACCAAAGGCGTCAAGGGAGTCATCATAGCCGAGTCTTGATTTTATGGATGCAACTGAGAAATAAGGAACCATACCGGCTAAGATTCCTATGATGAGAGCTCCTTTGATGTTAACAAAACCGGCAGCAGGAGTGATAGCTACCAGACCAGCAACTGCACCTGAAGCAAGACCCAGAACAGTAGGTTTCTTGGTATGTATCCACTCAGTAAACATCCATACTACAGCAGCGACTGCGGCAGCAGTATTGGTGTTGATGAAGGCTGCACCTGCTAATCCATTTGCCGCTAGTGCTGAACCTGCATTAAAACCGAACCAACCAAACCACAGGAGACCAGCACCTGTTACAACAAGGGTTAAATTACTTGGTTTGAGAGTTGCTTCACGCCTTTTCCCTAGAACCAATGCTCCTACAAGAGCTGCAATACCTGCATTAATGTGTACAACTGTCCCTCCTGCAAAATCCAGCGCTCCTAATTTTGATAGAAACCCGCCGCCCCAGACCCAATGTGCTACGGGAAGATAAACTAAGGTCATCCAGAGTACCGAAAAAAGCAACCATGCAGAAAACTTCATTCTTTCAATGTAAGCCCCACTTGCAAGAGCAACAGTTATTGCTGCAAAAGTAAGCTGAAAGACAATAAAAATATACTCAGGGATCGTATTTGAAAGACTATTAACACCAACTCCTGAAAGGAATAGTTTTTCAGCGCTTCCGATAATTCCTCTAACATCGGTGCCGAAGGCGAATGTGTATCCGTAAATAATCCAAAGGACACTAACAGTACAGAAAGTTACAAAAGACATCGCCATAGTGTTCAGGGTATCTTTGCGCTTTGCCAATCCTCCGTAGAAAAGAGCAAGTCCTGGAATTGTCATAAGCATGACCAATGCAGTAGCTACTATCATCCAAGCTGTATCTCCTGTATCAATTTTGGTTAATTCCGGGGCTGATACGGCTTCCATAGCGGGAGCAGGCTGAGCAGGAAGAAGCTGCTCAGTTCCTGGAAGGGCAGGTGAGTTAGGGATAGCCTCTTCAACTGCAAATGTCAACCCGCTTGCAAATAAAAAAATAAAAACTGTTAATCCTATAACCAGTTTCATATGTTTTCTCCTTAAAAACAAAGCGTTAAGTTAAGTCCGCCGTAAAAAATATCTTTATCGCCATCATCGCTGATATTTTTTATTGCTTCTTCAGCATCATTACTCAGTGGAAACGAATAGGCGACTTTAGGTGTGACTGATAATCCTTTTGTCAAAGGAATACTGACGGATGCTTTGAGTTCACTGTTGTAAAAATTGGTGAATTCATCACCTTCGCTGTCTGTACCCATTACCTTATCCTCAATATTGAAACTTGCAGATGCACCTAGTTCAAGGGGGATATCCTTGGCCAAATCAAATGAATGCTTTATCGAAGCAACAATGAATGTCCCCTTGCCTTCATCGTAATCATAATAAAAAGTTAACGATGGATGGGGTAGTATGTCGTAAGAAGCTGAAACATAAATTTCCTGTGTGTCACTAGCACTATTGAGAGCATAATAGATATACCCAATCCCAATCGTTAATTTATCAAACGAGAAGTTGTAATTTGCCGTTATGTCTGTTTCAGTAATTTCTCCATGTCCGTCACCTTCATCAATCATGGAATCAGTATCATAATTAGCCCAGATATTTGAACTAAAACTACCATAATTGATACTTACTGAAGGCTGGACTACCCAGCTATTACTAAGTTTTTGGCCTCTCCATACATAATTGCTCATTACATCAACTGATACACTGCCTGATACATTTTGTTCCCCGGCATAAAGATTAACCGCGGAAGCAGAAAATATTATAAGAATCACTAGAAACACAAACCTGAACCTTTTCATTTTAAACCTCCTGATTTTAGTAATCTTAATAAAAACAGACTTTAATCAAGTATTAGTTAACTATTAGCTACCTACTACCTACTGCTTAGTGCTTACTTTTTAATTCTTTACTATCTCATCCTTTTGTATATTGTATTTTTTAACCTTATATCCGATTATCCTTTCTGTTATCCCTAGTTTTCTTGCTGCTTTTGCCTTAACCCAGTTACATCCTTTAAGAGCATTAATTATCTCCTGTTTCTCGATCTCTTTAACCCTGTCTTTTAAAGAATCCATAATTGATATTTGAATCTTATATATCTAAAACCATGCCATACTAAAGTTGTTGATTATTAAGGATTTTAATGTGTGCTTGTACTACAATTTTGTAGGTTAATACAATTTTGTATTGATTGAAGAGACGAAATCTTTTTAAGCGTTAATCTCAAATGATAGTGCAAGTCTTCATGACACCTAAACGCCGGAGGGCTTTATGATTTAGGGTGTGATATAATCTCACGAAATATAACCTAATATATAAGCCAGATGAACCTTTATTAAAGCTCAAAAAGAATTGATAGACAGGTAACCCCTAAAAAGGGAAGGGGTGTCCTCATAACAGTTATGTCTGTGCCCGATGAGCGATCTGAAGGACAGATTATTGTAAGGTAGATAGAAGAAAGGATTGGCGGTACAAGCCACTATCAATTGATGAAAAATATAGTCCCCTCTGACACCCCTTTACTAAATTCTCACTCCTTCTCTGATTTCGCTGTGATTTATAGGACAAATTCCCAGGCAAAAATATTAAAGGAAGCATTCATTTCATCAGGTATTCCTTATCAGGTGATTGGTGAAAAATATAATATTAAGAGAAAGGAGCTGTTGAGTGTCCTCGCTCTTCTTAGAGCTTTACAGAATCAAAGCGATAGAGATATCGATGGAACAATCGGGGTGACACTTGAGGAGATAGATGATGTACTAAGGAAAATATTTAATGTTTTCCTCGATACATTGCCTCTTGATGAGTTCTTAAAAGTGATCTGGGAGGAGTCTCCAATAAGGAAATATTGTAGCGAAGAAAACTTTGACATACGACAAAAAAAAGGGGATTGACTATTCGCATTCGAATTCTTAAAAAAATATTTTATTTAGAAATTGTTATACTTTAGCATTACAATGAACTCGATATTTAGAAATTCCTTTAACCAATCCAAACTGTCTTCTTGAAGTCTTTCATCCCTTCTACAATATGATTTGTAGTTCCCCTGAAGCCAATCTTTAATTCAGATTCAAGGTTAAAATACTTAAGACATGTTCCACAGGTAAAAATTTCTACTCCCATTTCCTCAAATTCCTTTATTAGAGATATAAATTCATTGTCTATCGTTGTAAGCTTCACTCCGGTATTAAGAAAGAATATTGTATGAGGAAGTTCTTTTGTTACCTTCATTGTTTCAAAAACACCCTTCATCAGAATCTTGCCGAGTTTTTCTTCTTTGCCAATGGTATCTGATCCAATTATAATTAATAAGTCTTTTTCGTTTTTTTTAGGCTTTTCTTCTTCAGAGATAATTTTGCAGGCATAACCTTTTGCTATCTTTACGCGCCAGTAGTTTTCTTCCTTCAATGTTTCTGCAAAAAAACCATTCTTTGCGGCGAATCTTTTGATGTTGGCTTCAGATGCCTCGTTATCAACGAGTATCTCAACGGTGCCCTCATTTATCTTTGCCAATGCTTCTTCTGCCATTACTACAGGTTTTGGGCAGCCAAAACCTCTCGCATCAATAAGCATACATTCCTCACGATTTGTATTTTCTTAAAATAACTATTTTAAATCTGTTATATCCAATAGTAATTTTCAATGTTTAAAACTAAATTGATAGAGTTTTCCTATCGAATTTATAAATAAACACATCTTTAAAAAATTCATTTTATATTTTTAAAACCCTTTCAATAATCGAATAAATAAAAACTATAAGTCAAATAGATAATATCTATATAAAAAGCCCAAATTATAGGTTTTTATTATCTGGTTGATTTAAGACTGATGTTTTTTGAGTAATTGCATCTTCAGCGTAGAGTTAAATCTCGACTATTTATTTGCAATAACGAAGCTGGATCTAAATGAAGGCTCTTTAAACAGGTCTAGTTGGCTTAATTGAATATTTGCTTATCTTATATCCTATCTGTCTCGGCGTAAGCCCAAGCACTCTTGCTGCTTTTGTCTGAATCCAACCAGTTCTCTCAAGCGCATCGAGAATACTGGTTTTCTCGATGTCTTCAATCCCTGCTTTTAACGATTCTTTCTGCAAGACCTCTTCGTGTGAAGGCAATTTCAAATTTATTGGCAAGTCTGAAGTGTTGATGACGCTACTGCCTGACATTACAACTAGCCTCTCAATAGTATTTTCAAGCTCTCTGACATTTCCCTGCCAGATATAATCAACTAATATTCTAAGCGCCCCTGGTGATATTGATACACTCTTCTTATTTTCATTATTGAAACGTTCAAGAAAATGTTCTACAAGAATAGGGATATCTTCTTTCCTTTCTCTGAGAGATGGCATAAAGATCGGTACTACATTCAGTCTGTAGTATAAGTCTTCCCTGAATTTACCTTTAGAGACCAGTTCTTCAAGATTCCTGCCTGTTGCTGCAATGAGTCTGACGTTAACCTTTATTGTTCTTTCTCCGCCAACGCGTTCAAACTCTTTTTCCTGTAACACACGTAAAATCTTTGGTTGTAAATTGAGAGGTAGATCACCAACTTCGTCAAGAAGTATTGTCCCTTCATCTGCAAGTTCAAATCTGCCCTTTCTTGCAGTTATAGCACCTGTAAATGCTCCTTTCTCATGCCCGAAAAGCTCTGACTCGAGTAATCCTTCAGGTATTGAAGCACAGTTGAATTTGACAAAGGGGCGTTTTGATCTCAGGCTCATATAATGAATGGCTTTTGCAATCAACTCTTTCCCTGTTCCACTTTCACCATACAAAAGAACAGTTGCCTTTGAATTTGCTACACGATGAACAGCCTCAAATACCTCCTGCATTTTATCTGAACTCCCGATTATATTTGGAAGACCGTATCTGCCTTTAAGTTCGCGTCTTAAGTTTTCCTTTTCCTGTTCTGACTCCATGTAATGTTTCCAGAGAATCACATACTGAGCAATAATAGATGCTATTATCTCTAATACCCTGATATCTTCGTCAACTGTTATTGCCTTGTCTTTAAAAATTCTGTCAACACTCATGACACCAATGGATTGTCCTTTGAAATTGATGGGAACACACAAGAAAGAAATCCCGTTTTTCCCAATCCTGGAACCTGTTTTATTAAGAAATAATGGCTCATCCCCGACATTAGGTATAACCATTGGAGAACCTTTTTCCAGAACCCTGCCAACAATACCCTCCCCGATTCTGTATTTCCCCCTTTCTATCTGCTCTTTGGTAAGTCCATGAGCAGCAACTATTCTAAGTTCTTTTGGACTATGGTCAAGGAGAAATACGGAGCCCCTTTCCATCTCAAGAAAGTCTCCAAGCACACGCATAACACGTGAGAGGTTCTTTTCGAGGTCAAAAGACGAGTTCAGGACTTTACTGACCTCAAGAAGGGCTGAAAGGATACGATTTTCTCGTATAAGGGTTTTGTTCATAGAATTATGCTTAAATACAATTTTTTTTATATATTCTCTATCATCTCCCAAACTCCGCATGGGCAGATACCGGCACAGAACCCGCACCCTATGCATTTATCATCATCAACTGTGTACTCATACGAACCGTCTTCATGTTCGATCCTGCTTATGGCACCCCAGTAACATGTTGTTTCACACATATGACAGTCGCGACATGTACCGCAGGACATGCACTTTTCTGCCTCTTTTTCAGGTGTAAAATCACCACTGCAAGCTTCATAGTACGCTGTCTTTATCCTCTCATATGGGATAACCTGTTTTATTTCAGGCCAACGGGCTGCATGCATAAGCTGATTGTGGATAGTATCTGCAGTAATCCTACCTTGTCCAATAGCATGTGTTACAAGACCTAATCGTGTAGCATCACCAATAGCAAAGACCTTTACATCGGATGTTTGTCCGATCTCATTCACCGCTATCCAGCCTCTTTCAGTGTGGATGGTAGGTGGTAAGAAATCGAGTAAAGGCACATCACCTACGGACATGATAACGAAGTCACCTTCAAGTGAAGAACCATCTTTGAAATACAGTTTCTTTTCGTTATTGTCGTATCGTTCAGTGAATTTAGGCCAGACTATTTGAGTGCCCTTTGTTTTTGCAATTTCCATTTCTTTCCCAAATGCTGCTGGTTTCTGAATATCCACTGCGATAACTGATTCAGCTCCGCAGTTGTATGCCTGCGAGGCTACATCCATTCCTACATTTCCAGCGCCTATGATGACAACCTTCTTACCGTTCAGGTCAGGTGCTTCGCCGATGTTTATGCCTCTCAGAAAATCGTAGGCTGAAACTATATGATCAGATCCAGGGAAAGGGAAAATCCTTGGCTTATGTGCACCACATGCAATGACAATAATCTCATGGGTTTTATAAATGTCATCAAAACTTTTCATGTCGGTTTTTGTATTAAGATGAATATTGACACCTATTTCTTTGAATCTTGAGAGCTCTTTTTTTAGTAACTCCTGCGGCAGTCTTTCCCTCGGTATACACAGTTCGAGCTTTCCGCCAAGCTTGTCTGTTGCTTCATAAAGATCAACAGTATGCCCTTTTAAACCAAGTTGCCATGCAGCGCTCAATCCAGCAGGCCCTCCACCAATAACCGCAATGGTATGTCCTGTTGGTTCAGCCTTCTTTGGTGCAGGAAGATCCAAAGCGAGCCTTCCCATTTTGTCTATATGCAATGGTTTATCAAACTGACCTCTTGTACAGCTTTGCATGCAGAGGTTAGGGCATATCTGTCCGCATACACTTGCTGGTAAGGGACTATATTGTAAGACCAGCTCAAGAGCATCTTTGAGTTTACCCTGTCTTATGAGAGCAGCCCTTTTATGAGATGGGATATGTGTCGGGCAGTTATATTCACAAGGTGGTGAATATTTTTCATTTGCCCAAACTGGTTTATTCCTTCTGTCTTTTCCTGTTGTAATATAAGGCAATATAGTAAGTTCGTGATCAATATATGGTGCGAATATGCCACCTTCTCCGATTTCTTTGTACCAGTAGTTCTTTCTGAAGTCAGAGGTAGAGATCTTGAACCATCTTCTTGCTCTTTTTTCTTGAGGGGTATATGCAATGAATTTTTTCCATTCGTCTGATGCGCGGGTCAGTTCGTCGTAGTATGAGAGTCTGTCAATAGCTTCAAGATAAGATTTCATATTTACGGTGAGCCATTCCCAATCCTGAGGGGAAAGGTCAAGAAGTTTAACGTCTCTCTCACTGTATTCCTTAACCGGGCCTCTGAAATAAATTGTTCCGCCTACCATCCCGACACAGGGACGGTATCCGAGGATATCGTCAGGGTTTCTTGGATGAATGCCGCAAACCACAGAGATGCCGCCTGCCTTGAATTCTGCAAATGAATCTCCGACATTCCTGAAATACCAGGACTGTGGAGGATCAAATCTCGGATTATGCTTTGTCATGGTATCGCATCGTGCACCACCGCTACCCTGAACATAAAGAATTCCCTGGGCTGCAGCATTGAAAGCCCCATTTGTAACATCACCTAAAACAGTTATCTTAGCGCCGCAGTTTATCCAGCCAATATCGTCAGATGTACTTCCCCTTACAATAATTTCAGTGCCTGGGAACCCCATGCTTCCAAGCCTCTGACCAACCGGGCCATCGATGGTAATTTTTATAGTGTCTTCCCTCGGCCAGATTCTTCCACCAATACCATGCTGTCCATCAGCTATGATATAAAGTTCCCGTGCACCTTCGCTGACTACTTGCTGGATTTGCTCTTCCAGTATACGCGATGGTATTCTGTTGCCGTTTACATTGCCGTGTATAGTGACAACTTTTCCATTTTTTGTTTTTATAATTTGTTCTTTATTCTTTTTAACACGCATAACTTATCTCTAACCTGTCTGCCATTGCTTTATCATCTATACTCAAGCCGTCAGACATGCCGATAGGAAGTTCTGTACTTCTGCCCATAGGTGCGAAAATCTTCTTCAGCTCAACATTTGCTGATCTGAAGACCTCTACCAAACGTTCTGCAACCTTATCAGAATCAAGTCTTCTGTAAAGTGTTGGATCCTGTGTTGTTATCCCCCTTGGACACTTGCCTGTATTACATAGGTTACAACGATTGTATTCATCGCCGAAACAATTTGCTGTTGCCTGCATGATATATTTGCCAACTGATACTGCTGAGGCGCCGAGCATTATCAGTGCTGCAGCATTTGCTGCTAGATTGCCTTTTTTACCAACACCGCCAGCTGCGATAAGAGGAAGTTCATTCTGCTTTCCCTGTTTTACGAGGTCAAGATAGCATTCCCTGATGTTTGATGCTATCGGATGCCCCATTTTATCAATAGATACATTGTAAGCAGCGCCGGTACCACCATCTTCACCATCAATAGAAAGCGCTGCAGCATAGGGATTTCTCGCAAGATTATTTAAAACCGCTCGAGCTGTTTTTGTCCCGGAGATTTTCGGATAAACAGGAACCCTGAACCCCCATGCCATTGACATGGATTGAATCATCTTTGCAACTGCTTCCTCGATTGAATACTTAGTTTGATGAGTTGGGGGTGATGCAAGATCAACAAACTGTGGTACGCCGCGAATGCCTGCAATGAGTTTAAGAACCTTCTGAGCCATCAATAGGCCACCATCCCCTGGCTTTGCTCCCTGTCCATATTTAATTTCAATTCCAGCAGGATCTTCAACCATATAGGGTATCGAATGAATAATTTCGTCCCAGCCAAAATAACCAGAAGCAATCTGGAGTATAATGTATCTGAGATATCGTGATTTCAGGAGTCTTGGCGGCACTCCGCCTTCCCCTGTACACATTACGACAGGAAGACCGTCGATTTCATTCAGATATGCAACACCCATAGCAAGTCCTTCCCACATGGAGGGTGAAAGCGCACCCATGGACATGCTACCGATCATTATTGGAAAAATTTCACGCACGGGTGGAATAAAATTACCATTTTCTCTGTCAATGATAAGTTTACCATTGGTTTTTTTCAAAGGCAGTTCCTCAGGTGGTAAGATTCTCCCCAGAAGGGTTCTGATACGGAACTCATGTCTTCCTGCATCTAAAGCAGGGTCTGTTAGCATAGATATTCTTGTGAATTTGAGTCTGTCGAGAGTTGATATAGAGGGATCGTTTCTCCTGCCGCCTCTTCTATAACTTTCTCCACCTCTATTTTTGAAATGCAGAAATTTATTATTGGGGTTATATTCAGGCTCTATTGCATCATTTGGACATACAAGGGTGCATGTTCCACAACCTGTACAATACCTGTTTATATCTGTTACCTGTTCAATGACATGGACAATATTTCTCACAGCTTTAGGGGTTGGCATAGGTCCTTCTGACATAACCATTCTCTGAACCTTGACAGTCGGTTCAATCGCTTTTATTGGGCAGACTGCAGTACATCTGCCACATCGTGTGCATCTGTCATCTCTCCATCGGATAATATACGGAAGTTCCTTTAGTGAAAGCTGATGATTATAGTCTAATTTTGTAGCTGGCTCCATACCTTTACCTCCTCTGCCTGAGGTTTGACGATTACCATGTCATATTTCATAGGAAATATATCCTCTGACTTGTTTCTTTTAGGGATGATGCTGTCGAGTCCGCATTCCTCAGACATCAATGCATATTTGCCTTCTACTCCGCCAACAACACCGGGACGAAGTTTCTTTGAATCGTGTACCATGAAACACGTACCATCTGGGGTAAATCCAATAACAACATTTGGACCATCTATACAGAGAGGTCTTAGGGACTGTTTCAGAAGTCTTAAAACGTCTCTGTCTTCCCTTGTATGAATTTCTTTATCTTTAAGTGGTGTTATGACATCCTTATAATATGTCAAAGGCAAACCAAGCTGACGGACAGAATAGTGTAGTATATGTGTAAAAACCTCGCTGTCACTGTTATAGCCTATATATCCTGGGAAGCCCCTGCTCATTAAGAATTCTCTTATTGGAACAAATGCTGTATTCTCTCCATTTGTCATAGAGCAATATCCCTGAATAAAAAAAGGATGACAGGCATATAAATAGATTGCATAATTTGTATTTTGTCTGCCCTGTGCAAATATGACCTTTGCCTTCAAGTGGACCTTGTCAAGCCCGAAAAATTCAGCAAGCTGAAGTGGATCTCCAACCTCTTTCAGAGTAATCACATCTGGGTAGAATGAAAAAGCAAAGATTGATTCATCTGGCTCACCAATCTTTCTCAATGTGAGGCGTATGTTCATAAGGAGATGTTCTTTCTCTTTCATTGGTTTGCTTTGATATGACTTAGGATAATCATATATTCTTGCAAAATAATGATCGCGAGGGGTTATCCCCTTTAACTGTTTTATCTTTGGGGCCCATACATCGATAAGTTTAAAACCAGCTTTATCCATAAAATCATCCAGTGTTTTAGCGCCTTCTTTAGAACATATCCCCGAGAGAATGGGATATTCCTTAAGTTCTTCAAAATGGCCTCCGAGGTCCTTCATTGTAAGACCGAGACCCGAGCCATCATGTCCCTCTTTCATTGTTTCAAGTGCCATAACATTCTCCAGCGGAGAGAAATATTTGCTCGATGTAATAGCGGCGAGTCTGCACATTTTATTTACCTCAAAAATCCAAATTACCCTGTTTATTTAAAAAAGTTATCAAAAAATACAACGGCAAACGGTTACCGTATGTATAGAATAATTAATTAAGACAATTTTGTCAAGTAAAAAACAATTTTGTAAGATTAACGGCCTTTTATAATCAGTTTTATTGATATTCAATTTAAAAAGTGTAAGAATATTTTA
>Ga0154657_1079_pt1 | contig 26494 bp, 24 predicted proteins | sample Rifle2008BG13ft_FD_116086 | JGI IMG/M metagenome (GOLD analysis project Ga0154657, IMG submission 116086) | Nitrospirae bacterium RBG_13_39_12 | reverse complement strand
TAAAGGTATTGACATAATCCTTGTTCACATACGTCTCAAGGTCTATTATCCTTGCAAGAGCTCCTTTATTAACTACAACGTCATTCATGGCAATATATTCTGCAATGCGTTCATTATTCCTGTAAACGTATGCTGTGAGCATAATACGTTCCTCAAAAGGACACTCTCCCGAGAGTACCTTTTCGAGGATTTCATAAAGCTCATCTTTTTTAACCTCTGTTATAAATCCAAGCCCTCCAATATTTACTCCGAGAACAGGAACTCCTTTATTCCCTATAAGCCTGCATGCACTGAGCATAGATCCGTCTCCGCCTAACACAATGATGATATCAGATAAAGATGGTATCTGATCCCGCATATAACCTTCTATATCCAGCAAAGAGGCAGTTTCTTTGTCTAAATAGATTTCATATCCTTTTTGCCGTAACCACGGCAGAAGTCCCTTCAATATTTCGGATGGTGTCGGTATTCCTGTCTTACAGAGTATCCCAATTTTTTTCATCTTTTACCTCGATTAATATCTTTCTCATATTCTCACCGAAAGATTTAAATCTTACCTTTATCATGTCTTCAGGTAAATCTCTTTCTGCCTTCTCAGCCCATTCAACTACTGAGACGTTATCGCCTCCTGTATGATCTCTAAGCCCAAGTTCAATAAGCTGAGTATCCTTCTCAATTCTGTATAAATCTATGTGGGAAAATGGAGGCGTTGTATCATATTCAGTGATTATCGTAAAACTTGCGCTTGTGACCTCTCTTTCGTTAATTCCAAATGCATTTGCAATCCCTTTTACCATCATTGTTTTTCCTGTACCCAACTCTCCATAGAGACCTACAACATCTCCCGGTTTTAAAAGTTTTCCTATTTTAAAACCAATTTTCTTTGTTTCATCTGGTCCCAGGCTTATTTTTTCCACCTTCATATAACGCTAAAGGATACCAATAAATCCCCCCTGCCTGCCATTGCCATCCTTTCTATACCGGAAAGAATAATATTTTTCAGGATTGCAAAATGTGCATTCATCAGAACTCCATATATTTTCTACTGGAACACCCAATGACTGCACCTGTAAAATATTTGCATTTGAAAGGTCAATACAATATTTCCCATTAATATCCTCCGTATAATAATCTCCTTCGCCTGTAGCATTACAAACCGCTTCTTTAACTTCGCGATCAACATGGTAGCACTTTTTTCTTATGCTCGGTCCAAGTGCAACTGCGATATCCAATGGCGATGAACCAAAATCTTCCATCATTAATCTAATAGTTTTCCTTATTATCTGTGCTGCTGTCCCTCTCCATCCAGCATGTACAGCCCCTATAATTGCCCTTTTCCTGTCAAAAAGAAGGATAGGAACACAATCCGCAACTTTGACACCTAATAACAGCCTTTTTCTGTCAGTAACAACAGCATCAGCTATTGCAGGCTTGAGGTCTGACCCTATAACCAGAATATTATCTGTATGTCTCTGTACAGGGAAAAAGATATCATCTTCCTCTATAGACAGGATATTGCTGATTCTACTGATATCTGAACCCAATGATCTCATTGTAAAAAATGCCCTTACCCCATTAAAATTATCAGGGCAGATCAAATCATTCATCTCTTTTAAGACAAAAAAAAGCAGCAGGAATCTTATCAATAATATCTGTTGCTACCATTGAGTGCCGGCCTTTTTCATTTGATGCTATGTCACCGGCAAGACCATGCATATAGACTCCAAGTACAGAAGCATGCAGTGGATCCATTGTCTGGCTTAAAAATCCTGAAATCATTCCGGTAAGGACATCCCCTGTTCCTCCGGTAGCCATCCCGGGGTTTCCCGTTGGATTTATGAAGGCTTTTCCATCTGGTCCGGCAATAACAGTTGGCACACCTTTAAGCACAAGATGAGTCCCTGTTTGCTTTGCAAAGGATATTGCAGTATTAATCCTGTCCTTTTCGATTTCATGAATGCTTATCTTTGACTTTTTGTTGATTAGTCTCGACATCTCCCCCGGATGAGGCGTAAGAATTAGGGGAGCTTTAGCTTTTAAAAAAATATCTTTCTCTGCTTTTATAGAATTTATTCCATCAGCATCTATAACAATCGGAGATGTTGAATCCTTTAACAATGTCTTCATAATTTTTCCGGTATCAGCACTAACACCGATGCCAGGTCCTATGGCAAGAAGGTCAGCTTTGTCTTTCAGGAAATCAAGTATTATACTCGATGCTTTTCCCGTCAATGTTCCATTACCCTTATCAGGAAGAACAAGCGTCATCTCCTCTGTAACACGCGTCTGAAAAACATCTGCAAGGGATTCAGGAACACCTATTGTAACAAGCCCGGCACCAGTCCTTAAGCATGCCCTTGCTGTCATAAATGCGGCACCTGTTTTTCCCCTTGAACCTGCCACAATAAGAACATGTCCATAGTCACCTTTATGTGAATACTTATGCCTTTCAGGGATTAAAGCCGCTACATCATTTTTTTCAAGCAACTCGACTTTAAGTTTTTCTGATTCGAGCAGCTTCTCAGGGAATCCTATATCTTCGATAAAAAGTTTCCCTGTATATTCCGCACCAGGGCATAGGAAATGACCTCTCTTGGGAAGACCAAAGGTAACTGTATATTCTGCCCTTACAGCTTCCCCCATAACCTGTCCATTATCAGATGATATACCAGATGGGATATCCACTGAAATAACAGGTTTTTTCGATTTATTGATCATCCTGATAATCTCTGACAGTATTCCGGCAATATTCTTGCTTAGACCAATTCCAAAGAGGGCATCTACTATAATAGAATGCTGTGTAATAAATGATGATTTTTTAGCAAGAAATTCTTTTGCCGGTTTTATACTCACACCGAAATTAATTGCAGCCTTGTACTGTAATAAAGCAGCGGCTTTTAAATCTTCAGGTTTTGATGCGAGAAAAACCTTCACATTATAACCTTCATTATGTAACTTTCTTGCAACAACTAAACCGTCTCCACCATTATTTCCACTTCCTGAGAAAACAATAACCCTCTTCTGGCTGTATAACTCTTTTATCTTCGAAGCAACTGCAAGCCCTGCCCTTTCCATAAGAACATCACTTGGGATACGGTATTGTTCAATGGTCTCTTTGTCTATTACCCTCATCTCATGAGCATCAACGACTTTCATTTTTCTCCCTGATGACATTAAATATCACACCTATAAATTCCAATCTCGCATCTTGTGTTTTCACTGTTCTAAAACTACACATGCGACGCCATACTCGTGCTCATGGCTCAAGCTTAAATGAGCCCTTTTTATCCTTTTATCATTAAAAAAATCTTCAAGCTTTCCGTTAACTTTTATAAAAGGCTTACCTGTGTCAACATTCACAATTTCTATGTCAGTCAAAGATACTGGTGATGCAGAGCCTATTGCCTTCACCAGCGCCTCTTTTGCCGCAAACCGAACTGCGAGCGAAAGATATGGTTCCTTCTTCTCATAACAATAGGAAATCTCTCCTTCTGTAAATACCCTGTCAAGAAACCGCCGTCCCCATTTCTCCACAACCTGTCTCATACGTTCAATCTTGACAAGGTCTATGCCAACCCCATAAATCATTGATACAAATTAAACCTCAATCATCCTTTTACAAACAATCATAACCATTATTCGTCAACCAACGCAAGAGTTTATGTTATAAGAACTATTTTAATTTTTCCCTGATAAATCAATACCGCAATCTTCTCTTCTTGACATAAAAATATTTAATTTTTAGAATCTTTATGTATGGTCAGGAAATGGATTTACTGCCACGCACATACTTAACATAAAAATTGTGTATATCTTCATATAAGATATTTTTAAAATTATGATAGAGATTAACGGCAAGACTAAGATTACAGGACTTTATGGTTATCCTGTAGAACATACTTTATCTCCAGCTATGCATAACTCTGCATTCAAGTCATTGGGCCTAAATTATTGTTATATTCCCTTCACTGTTCATCCGGATCTTTTAGAAGATGCTGTTAAAGCTATTAGAGCTCTGAACTTATGTGGCGTAAACGTCACAGTCCCGCATAAGGTAAAAGTGATCAACTTACTTGACGAAATCGATGAAGAAGCATCTTTCATTGGTGCAGTAAATACAATAGTAAACACCGGAGGCAGACTCAAAGGCTATAACACTGACGGAAGAGGATTTATACAATCCCTGTTAGAAAACAAAATATTATTTGAAGGAAAGAATATTTTAATAATCGGCGCAGGTGGCGCATCGAGGGCTATAAGTTACTATCTTATACAGAAGGCAAAAAAAATATTTTTATATAATAGAAGTAAAGAAAAGGCAGAAACACTTATACAAGATTTAAAGAAGATCCGTAACAATATCTCCCTGAACTTGGATATTTCCAGCATTGAAAGATTCGATGTAATAATCAATGCTACAACATTGGGACTAAAAGAAGAAGACCCTTTACCTTTTGATACATCTCTTCTCAGAAAAGGTCAAACCGTTTGTGATCTTATCTATAAAAAGACCCGTCTACTTGAAGAAGCCTCAAAAAAGGGCTGTGTTAACCTTAATGGTATGGGCATGCTTCTCTGGCAGGGAATTTTTGCTTTTGAGCTCTGGACCGGTCAAAAACCAGACATTGAAGTAATGCGCAATGCCTTAAAATAATAATGCACAACCCTGCAGCAGGCTAACAGGAAATATACACAAAATATAATATTTTTCTTACCGTTTAGTTCAGAAAAATATTATTGCTGTCCAGATCCTGCACGGGAAGTTTCTCTTGTATAGCGTGTCAGATAAGGATCCTGGTTTTCCAGCACATCGCTGGAAATTTTCTTTCCAGCGACATATTTTTCCAGAAAAGCAATAGAATAACGCCGGATGACTTCGAACTGTTCTTCGTTACCACTGAGAAAACGAGATGCAAGATTTTTGGTAAGCCGATTATTAAAAGAGAAATGGGTTGCACCCTTCACTTCCAGAAAATATTTTGGCGGTAGCAGGTTTCTGTAAACCTTTTCTGCCAGTTCTGTCATGGTTTTTGTTCCTCTCTTTTGCTTTCTCTCGCGCTCTCCCAGAAAAAACATTGAAGGCACTCTTACTGTCGCAAGTTCACTCTCCCTGAATAAATATCCCGCAGCACCTGATGAGAATATGAGCACTCCTTTGATGCGGGCATCGTAACGTTCTTTAATCGTACCGCTCAACCCAAGTGCTGTGAATCCCCCGAACGAATGCCCTCCAACTGCTATCTTTTCCCTGTCAATAAGTTTTCCGAATGACTCAGAATCGATAATGCTGTCAAGGACAAATTTCATTTCATCCAGACGGTACATATAGGCTTCACGATTATTAACGTTGGAATTACTAATATGTTTAGCATATTTCAGAAAATCTGATCGATCGAAATTCTTTGTCTGACCAGTGCGTATACGAACTGCCGAATGCTTATCATGATGATCAGGGGCAACGACAATCCAGCCGTGAGCAGCGAGTGCTTCTGTAAAAAACGTTGCTGATAGTCCACTGCCACCATACCCATGAGAGAAGACCAGAAGCGGATACGGCCTACCACCAGCAAACGGTTCAGCATTGATAGTAACATTGCCGTATGTGGAACCTGCATAATGGAAACGTTCTGGGTTTGCCTTAGTCGGATACCAAACTGCTACGGTAATCACACTGGCGTTCTTGTCTTTTAGGTATTGAAAATCGAGAACTTTGTAGCCGACATTAAAGTGCTCAAGATTCTGGTCTTCTTCGGATTCGGACCAAGCAATATTACAAAAGCTACTGAACAAAGCAAAGTAAAAACAGCATAAAAGGGTAATTTTCCTCATCATATTATTTCCGTAGGCTATATCCTTCATAATAATTATTTTTTGCGAGTGCATCCCGAATTCTGGTGCATGTAATCAAAACCCTATCTTAATGTACAGAACATGAAAAGCACGGGTCGTAAGCTCTGACAAGCATCTCACATAAAAGTTTCAGCTCTTCTATTGGTTTATCTATATTTTCATTCACCAGCTTTTTAAGAGACTCTTCAAGGCTCAGGAAATTATAGGCTGTTGGTGTCACCAGATTTGCTTTTTCTATGCCCCCTCTATTGTTTAATTCATATTCATGATAAAGCAACCCGCGCGGAGCCTCGGTTATCGAAGAGCCGGCTCCTTCTTTAACCTTAGGATTAATGAGAAAGTCTCCGACAGAAAGTGAATCTAAAATTTCAATACATTTCCATATACCGTGAACTATCTCAATAGCCTGTGCAGAATTATTATGGAAAGGATTTTTATCCATGGGCTTAAACCCTATCATCGCTGCTGCTTTTTTAGCTTCAGAATGAAGCTTGTCAAACTTGATATTAAGCCTTGAGAGTGCACCAACCATAATCGGGTTCTTCCCCTTCAGAACTGTTCTCTTTGCATTAGAATATGGAATTTCCTTTTCTGTAAAGTAATAATGATAATTATCCACCCCTGTCTCAAACCCGGAACTGGATATAATAGTCCCCTCCTCTACTGCATAGTCGTCTTCGCTCATAATAGCTAAATATTCCACATCAGTTTTTAAATCAGGGAATTTTAATTCTGAAACCATCTTGACTGTATCTAATGCATCTTCTTTTATAGCTTCAAGTCCTTTTATGATTTTTCCTATCATATCCCTTGAAGGAACCTTTGTAAAACCTCCGACTACCATCGAAACGGGATGTAGCGGTCTACCTCCGAATAAAGCAGTAACATTATTCACAGCTTCTTTCAACCTTAAGAGCCTCTTTATCTCATCTAATAATCCCCCCTTCCCCCCTTTAGTAAAGGGGGGTGAGGGGGGATTTTCATGACTGAAAAGCATATTTAATCTGTAATAATCAGGCAGAACAAGCATATAAAGGTGAACAAGATGGCTAGCAATTATCTGGCTTAATGCCATTATCCTGCGTATCTTTCTAATCTCTGGAGAAGGAATAAAACCTATTGCTTTCTCAAGCGCATATATCGAGGTTGTCATATGAGAAACCGGACAGATACCGCATATTCTTGAGACTATATCAGGGACTTCATCGAATTTTCTTCCAACAAGGAACCCTTCAAAAAACCGCGGTGGCTCCCAAATGTTAAGTTTAAGATTTTTGAGTTTTCTGCCTTCTATCTCAAACTTGACAGATGCCTCACCTTCCACACGCGCTACATAATCTATATTAATCTTCATATATATCCATCGCCTTTCTAAACTCAATGGAATCTGCACCAAACAATGTAAACTTTCTTACAATATCATCTCTTGATAATCCCATCAGCTTGAATTTTTTTGCCAGAGCAGGACCGTTGGCCTGTTTCATCGGGCCATAACATGCATAACACGCCCTGTTCATCGAAGGGCAAAGTGCACCACAACCGGCATTAGTAACAGGCCCCATACAGGGCATATCATAAGCAATTAAAACGCATATATTGCCTTTAAGCTTGCATTCGATACAAACACTATACTGGAGAAAGTCCGGCTTTTTCCCCATGATCACCGATGACAGTGCTTCGTACAGGTCTCTTTCTCCCGGCGGACAGCCTCTTATATAACCGTCCACTTTTACATACGCATCTACCGAATGGGGTCTTATTGAATGGATAGTGGAAAGGTTTTTATATACCTTTTTTTCTGCTTCAAGTTCCGGAATAGTGGATTTGATAGCGGGTATACCTCCGTCTATAGCGCATGAGCCTATTGCAAAAAGAAATGTGCTTTGCTCCCTTATTCTTTTAAGCTCATCCGCCTGCCAGGCCTCTGTTATAGTGCCTTCTATAAGGGCTATATCAAAAGGACCATGATAGTTTCCGCCCCTTAGAATCATCTTTGCAAAAACAAAATCAAATTTCGTCAGCGTCTCGATAATATGTTTCTGAAAATACATTACCTGGAACTCACACCCTGCACAGCATGAATATTTAAAAAATCCGAGTCTTGGTTTTTTCATAAAATCTTATACTCCCCACATCGTGCACAGACAGGACATAGTATTTAAGCGGATTCTTTTGCCGATAGTCAGACCCCCCTTCATCCCCCCTTGGCAAGGGGGGATATGAGAGGGGTAAGGCAAAAGCCTCGGAGTCTTGATCCCGAAAGCTTTCGGGATCAAGGGACGAGAATGAGCGAAAATATTATGTCCTGTCTGTGTAACCATTAAAGCAACCCATCAGGCAGACCTCTCACATCTCTGTATGAAAATACAGGGCCATCTTTGCATACGAACAAGCCAGAATGCTGACAATGACCGCAGTGTGCTATCCCGCATTTCATTCTTCTTTCAAGTGATACATAAATCCTGGAGGATGCAATTCCCGTCATAAGCAAACCCCTGCATATAAACCGCATCATTATTTCAGGACCGCAAACAAATACAAAAGTCTTGTCAGGCTTTATCTTCACCTTATCAAGAAGATATGTAACAAGTCCCACACTATGTTTCCACCCCCCTTTACTTCTCCTTTTTCCAGTGGAAAATACAGGGAGGTTTGCAACTTCATCCACTGTCAGATAAAGTGAAATCCCCTTCCTCCATTTATCAAATTCATCTATAAAAAGCATATTCTTTTCATTCCTCGCACCATAGATCAGACTCACATCATCAAATAAATCTCTTTTTTCTAAAATAATCTGGATGACCGGTCTTATCGGAGCAAGACCAACACCACCTGCAATTAAAAGAATGTCTTTGCCTCTTGCCTTATTCATAGGCCAGCCTCTGCCATACGGCCCTCTTAGCACTATTTCATCTTTTATCTTCAATCCATCCAGAAACCTTGTCACCCGTCCGACAGCTTTTATAGTATGCTCAAAGTAACCGTTTCTAACTAAAGAACTGTATGATATCGGGGCTTCTCCAACTCCTGGGTAACCAAGCATATTAAACTGGCCAGGTAATGCCTTGAATGAATCCTTTAAAGAAAGAACGTATGTCTTAACATCATTGGTTTCTGTTTTTATATCTTTTATACTTACTTTTACTGGCTTAAGAGGGTTCATAATCTCTGTATCTCTTTTTCTCCCAGGCGGATCTCAGATGCTATTTCTGTAAGGTCTATTTTTGTAGGACACCAGGTTATACATCTTCCGCAACCCACAGTTCCTATCATGCCGTACTGACTGCTTTGGTCCAGTTTATGTGTAACAAACTGTCTTAGTCTTGCTGCCCGCCTCTGCCTGAAATTCCCTCCGTATACCTCGGCAAACCTTATATCCTGACATGCATCAAGATGCCTGAACCGCCTTACAGTTTTAAGATCCATGGAAGTCTCGTCAACTAAGTCATAGCAGAAACATGTCGGGCAGACCATCACACAGTTAGAACAGGACAGACATCTTTCTTCTGCCGTACGCTGCCAGACTGGATGATCCATATTTTTCATAAAAAGGTTATCAAGTCCTTTGACATTAACTTTCTTTTTAAAATCAGAAAGCAGAGATATTTCCTTTTCAGACTTGAGTTTTAATTCAACTGCACTTGCCGGTTTTCCTTTGATTTTAAATAACTCTTTAGCCCTTCTGCTCTTTATTTCGACAAGATATCTATCTTCAAAATCAGTCAGGAGCATATCATAACCTGTTTCTACATTCATAAAAGGCCCGGTGCCGACTGATGAACAGAAACAGTTTTCTGAGACATGTTCACAATTCAGCGTGATGATTAAAGTGTTTTTTCTCCTATTCTCATAATGTGGATCTTTAACTCCACAGAGAAACGTTCTGTCAAGATAAAGTATTGCATTTGTATCGCAGGGATGTACTCCTACAATAACCTGTTTCTCTGCAAGTGGAGGAATTTCAATTACAGATATTCTTTCATTTATATCAAAATTGAAAAGCTCTTCTTTAGGTTTATAGATAAAAAGTTTTCCAGGAGATAGCATTGTACTTTCATATTCCATGAAAATTTCTTTTGATGAATTTAACTCTCTGAAGACAGCTTGGCTATCGAACTTAACAGGACCAATAAGTTTATATTTTTTTCTCAGGGAATCAAGCCAGGAAAAGAATGCTTCTTTTGAAATAACCCTTTTAGATTTTCGGAAAGTGTGTTCCCCAGTCATACCATTTCCAGACATCCTTTGCCAGTTCTTTGTATTCACTCTCTATATGTTCAAAAAGACGCGCATTTTCAATTGCGATAGCCCCCTGACATGCAAGTGCTGAGAGAAAATCTATTTCCGAGTCAGTAAATGAGTACGGCACAGATGTATATACCCTTATAACCCCTATTGCAGCCCCTCTGACAGTTAGCGGCAAAGAGATTAGTGACGCAATACCTTCTTTAATAAGTTTCTCCCTGTATTGAAGTCTTTTGTCTTTTCTAATATCTTTCACTGATACAATCGCACATCTGAGACATTCCCTGTCTATTGTGCTTTTTTCCAGTACGACCGGTCCCTTTTCCAGATATGCCTTACTCAAACCATATGCAGCTTTGACCTGAAGTGTTTTCCTATCTTCATCAAGAAGCCTTATAGAAGCAGCTTTCAAACCCAGTGTCCTGACGGCATTTTCAACTATCATTTGCAGTACCTCTTTAAGAGACAATGAAGAACTCACAGACTGAGATATCTTTATAAGAGCACGCATCTCACCCCATATTTTTGCTTTGTCTGCGAGCATACCGCCTAAATAAGCAAGTGTTTTAAGCCTTTCTGTCTCTTCCTTGGAAAAATCACGAGCAGATGAAGCATAGATTCTTACAACACCTATAGGCCTGTCATCAACCATCATAGGAACACTGAGAACCGACTTTATCCCTTCTTTCTTTGCTTCTTTTAGATAAAGGACGTGGGGTTCTTTTGTTATGTCCCTTGTGCTTATAATCTGTCCCTTGAGAACCTTCTGATCAACTGGATGTTTTTTTAAAATCACAGGCCCTTTATTTAAATACGCTTTGCTTAATCCATGCTGGGCAACTATCTCAAGGGTCTGTTTTTTTTCATCCAGTAGTCTAATGGTGGAGCCCTTTACTCCCATAATTTTTGTTATATTTCTTGCAAAGATATTAAGGGTCGTATCAAGATCATGGGCTTGAGATAATTCACCGCACAGCCTGCACATATGCGACTGGTTGGTTTCCATACAAAACAAAGTAACAGAGACCGACTCAGTTGTCAAGTTAAAGATGTGCTTAAAAATGTTCTTATACTGAATTATATATATAAACGCAATTCTGCTGTTAGGAATTTTTTAAAATTGAACTGTTTACGAATTAAAAGTGAACCATATTTTCTTTAAAAATATGGACGTTATTCATTCTGACCTTTCTGCTGCTGGAGATACCATAAACAAATGTCATAAAAATTGCTGGTCATTCCGACTTGTTCGGTCGCCTCAGCGACTCGCCGAGGAGAGAATCTTTCCTGCCGCTGTTTCTCCTTTGTAATCTTATAAGAAGGATTCTGGACAAGAGCCAGAATGACAATAAGACGACATTTCCATATAAATGTAAAATTATCTGGTTCATTCGTAAAAAAGTTGAAAGAGTCATAAGACTTACTGGATTCCCGCTTAAAAACCGCGGGAATGACGAACAAAACCAATCATTTATGAATGTCATCCTCGGGCTTGACCCGGGGATCCAGTGTGTTTTCCACTTAAATATGAAAGAGACATTTATCTTTATTATTATAAATATGGTGTGTTCACTTTTAATTCGTAGTTGGAAATAACCGCAATTCTTCTTGACAAGTATTCTTTTTTTTGATAAAAATAATATATAAATATAATCAATAGAAGAAATCGATTATATTCATAGAAGTTTAGGAAGGAGAGTACAAGTTCTTTAGTTTTTTTAAATAAATTTAAGAAAGGAGGTTTTTATGAAAGATTTTACCCGCAGAGATTTTCTGAAGATCTCTGGTGTTACTGCTGCAGGTTTGACCCTGAGTCAATTGGGGTTTGATCTAACCCCTGCTCAAGTCTATGCTGCTGAACTTCGGATTAAAGGGGCAAAGGAAACTCCCACCATATGCTGTTTCTGTTCAGTAGGATGCGGTATACTTGTGTCTACGGACAAAAAAGGAAAGGTGATTAATGCAGAAGGTGATCCCGATCATCCTATAAGCGAGGGAGCCTTATGTCCCAAGGGAGGATCGAGTTATCAAATTGCTGTTAATGATAACCGCCTTACGAAAGTTCGTTATCGTGCTCCGAACAGTACCTCATGGAAGGAGGTCAGCTGGGATTGGGCATTAGACAAGATTGCTGCCAATATTAAAAAGAGTAGAGATAAAAGTTTTGTCGAGAAGAATGCAGAAGGTAAGGTGGTAAACCGAACTAATGGCATTGCTTCTGTTGGCAGCGCTGCCCTAGACAACGAAGAATGCTGGTTATACCAGAAGCTCCTGAGATCTCTCGGCATTGTATATATCGAACACCAGGCCCGTATATGACACAGCGCAACTGTAGCGGCTCTGGCAGAGTCGTTCGGGCGCGGTGCGATGACAAACCATTATATTGATTTCCGTAACGCCGATGTTATTCTGAACATGGGCAGTAACGTTGCTGAAAACCATCCTGTTTCTTTTAAATGGATCCAGGCTGCCCGGGAAAAAGGATCTATCCTTATTCATGTAGATCCACGGTTTACCCGAACATCAGCAAAGGCTGATATATTTGTTCGACTTCGTTCAGGGACAGATATAGCCTTTCTTGGCGGTATGATTAAGTATATTCTTGATAATGACCTTTACGATGAATTCTATCTGAAAAACTACACCAATGCTTCATATATTGTAAATCCTAAATATGGTTTTGATGACGGCCTTTTCTCTGGCTATAACCCGTCCAAAAGATCATATGATCAGGCAAATTGGGCGTTGGAAAAAGATGAAAAAGGGATACCGAAACAGGATATGTCTTTACAAAATGAAAGATGTGTTTTTCAGCTTCTAAAGAAACATTATTCACGTTATACACTTGAGAAAGTTACAGCGATAACCGGAACACCTCAGGAAGACCTTGAAAAAGTTTATAAGGTTTACGGATCTACAGGAAAGCCTGATAAAGCCGGTACCGAACTGTATGCAATGGGCTGGACCCAACACACTGTTGGCGTTCAGAATATTCGTGCGATGTCCATTATCCAGAGTCTTCTTGGTAATATGGGAATTGCAGGAGGTGGTATCAATGCGCTGAGAGGCGAGTCTAACGTTCAGGGCTCGACTGATCAGGGTCTGCTTTTCCATATTGTTCCGGGTTATTTACCAACACCCCGTGCACAGTGGGCTACTCTTGAAGATTACAATAAGACCACCCCGGCCTCAAAAGATCCAAGAAGTGTCAACTGGTGGAAAAACAGACCAAAGTACGTCGCCAGTCTTTTAAAGTCTTTTTACGGCGACAATGCCGTAAAAGATAATGACTTTTGTTATTCCTGGCTGCCCAAGCTTGAGCCCACACAGGATGCATCATGGCTGAACCTTTTTGATGAAATGTTTAAAGGGACTTTTACCGGTTTCTTTGCATGGGGTATGAACCCTGCATGTTCAAGTGCAAACGCAGGTAAAGTTCGTCAGGCTTTAGGCAAACTGGACTGGATGGTAAATGTTAATGTCTTTGACAATGAAACTGGCGAATTCTGGAAAGGGCCTGATATGGATCCCAAGAAGATCAAAACCGAGGTTTTCCAGCTTCCATGTGCAGCCTTCCTTGAAAAGGAAGGAAGTATTTCGAACAGCGGCAGATGGATGCAGTGGAGATGGAAAGCCACCAATCCACCTGGAGATGCAATGCCTGACGGCGAGATCATGAACGAACTTTTTAAAAAGGTTCAGGCTCTCTATAAGAAAGAGAAGGGTCCCTTCACAGACCCTATCTTTAATTTAAAATGGGATTATGAAACCGATGGCAAGTTTGATATCCATAAAGTGGCAAAGGAGATTAACGGCTACTTCTTAGAGGATGTTCCAGAACATCCTTTTGATAAGAAGGCATATAAGAAAGGCACTTTGGTGCCAAGCTTCGTATTCCTACTCGATGATGGCCGAACTTCCTGTGGTAACTGGATATATTCAGCCAGTTATACAGAGGCAGGCAATATGGCAGCCAGGAGGAAAAAGGATGATCCAACCGGACTCGGATTGTATCCCCAGTGGTCCTGGGCTTGGCCTGTTAACAGAAGGATTATTTACAACCGTGCATCAGTCGACCTTGAAGGAAAACCAAGAAATCCGAACAGGACATTATTGAAATGGGATGCCGAGAACAAGAAATGGCTCGGAGATATTCCTGACGGCCCGGCACCGCCAATGAGCACTAATGGTGTCTATCCATTTATTATGAAACCAGATGGCGTTGCTTCTATATTCGGTCCTGGATTAAAAGATGGTCCGTTCCCTGAACATTATGAGCCACTGGAATGCCCGATCGAAAAGAACATCATGTCCAACCAGAGGATTAACCCTGTTATAAAGATTTTCGAAGGTGGACTGGACAGTTTTGCTACCTGTGATCCACGATATCCCTTTGTCTGTACAACATACAGGGTTACAGAACACTGGCAGACAGGAGTTCTTACACGCTGGCTACCATGGCTGGTTGAAGCTGAGCCTCAAATGTTCTGTGAGATGAGCCAGGAGCTTGCAAAACTAAGAGGTATCGAAAATGGTGACAAAGTACTTGTAGAAACCGCCCGCGGAAAAGTGGCAGCGATTGCAATCGTTACTTTGCGTCTTAAGCCTTTTGTTGTTGCAGGTCAAACGGTTCATTTGATAGGGCTTCCCTATCATTTTGGCTGGCTGCACCCTAAGGATGGCGGTGACAGTGCAAATCTACTTACTCCTACAATCGGTGATCCCAATACCATGATACCCGAATCAAAGGCATTTATGGCTAATGTCACTAAATTAACCAAACAACCGGCCCAAAAGGTCAAGAAAGCTTAAGGGAGGTGATAAACAATGGCAGATAAATCCTTTTTTATAGATACAAGCAAATGTACAGCATGCCGTGGATGTCAGATTGCATGTAAACAGTGGAACATGAATCCGGCTACAAAAACAACTCAGCGCGGCACCCATCAGAATCCTGAAGATCTATCATTTGCTACGTTTAAATTAGTAAGGTTTAGCGAGCTTGAAGATAATGGAAAACCCAAGTGGTATTTTTTCGCTGATCAGTGCAGGCATTGTATTGAACCGCCATGCAAAATGACCGCTGAATCTCTGGGTTCTAAAGCTATCACTAGAGATGACGAAACAGGTGCAGTGCTATATAACCCAAAGGTAAAGGTAAAAGAAGCGGATGCAAAGACCATAAGAGAATCCTGCCCGTGGGATATTCCACGATGGGATAAAAAGACAGGTGGAATGGCCAAATGCACTATGTGTATTGACAGGATTAAAGAAGGGATGCTACCTGCATGCGTTAAGACCTGCCCTACAGGCACTATGAATTTCGGTGATCGGGATAAGATGCTTGAAATGGCCAATAAGAGACTGAAGGAGCTAAAAACAACTTATCCCAAGGCACAGTTACTTAATGCTGATTTTACAAGGACCATCTTTCTCGTGATTGATGATCCGCAGAGATACCATAAATTTGCCAAATTAGTTGATACCAAAAAAATAACAAGAATTGCTGTCACTAAAAATCTGGCAAATTTATCCAAATTGGCAGGTTAAAAATTATTCAGGCGTACTTTTAAAGGGCTTGTTTTAAGATCTCCTTGAAACAAGCCCTTTTTTTGAAACTCAAGCGTGCTATAATTCTTATATGAGTAAATCGCTAAAAAAGATAAAAGAACAGATAGAAAAACTCAAGAAAAAAAACCCAGTTTATGCGGAAATACTGGATTTTTATGAAAAGGTTTTAGAGAAGCAACTTCAGATGACCCCTTCCCTTACGGTTACTCAAATCGAGTCAAGAGACGATATAAAAAAAATACAAACTCAAGAGGGTTTTCCGTTAATGAACAAAGAAGACTTTACACTTGATATACCGTCTTCAGTTCTATTGTTCAATTCATTATGTGAAATCGGGAAAACAGTAACCCCAAAGATGAACGAAGATATTCAAAGAATAGAGTATGCAATTGCTGATAACAACTTACATCTTGACAAGTTATTCATCAAACATTTCGACAAAGCCTACCAAGAAAAGATTGCTGAAAAACTTCAGATAAACAACGTTATTCTGAAATTTCTTGTTTATATGAGTATTCAACCTTCAATTGCTGCGAATGTCGAAAAGGTAAAAGATCAGGTCGATTTGAAAAACTGGCTCAGGGGATATTGTCCCGTTTGCGGCTCGCTTCCCAAAATCTCTGCTCTCACTGGCGACACAGGAAATAGACATTTCATGTGTTCCTTTTGTAATTTTCTGTGGTCAGGTGAACGCTTGAAGTGTCCATTCTGTGACAACAGAGATCATAAGAAACTCCACTATTTTTATGCTGACGGACAGGAAGCATACAGAGTAGACTTATGTGAACAGTGCAAAAAATACATAAAGACGATAGATGTTCGAAAACTTACTTATAAACCTGATCTCAATTTAGAGGATATTACAAGTCTTCATCTTGACATGCTCGCATCAGAGAAAGGATTTAAGAGACCGGTTCCGAGTCTCTGGGGTATTTAAAAAAGTCTTTTCCCTGAAGTAACTTGCAAAAATATGCGATAGGGAGACGGAACTCTTATCCCCCTTTTGTCTGAAGCTCCACAACCTTTGATTCACTTTTCTGCATAAAAGACCTGCCATCAAAAACGCCGCCCTCAATTATTGTCAACTTAGTAGTAGTAATGTCTCCGGATACCTGACCTTTAGGCTTTATCTCAACGCTTTCCTTCGCTCTAAGATTCCCATCTATCCTGCCACCGACAATAATACCTCTTGAAATAACATCACCTTTAAGATAAGCTTTTGCCCCTAGTATTACCCAGTCAGCATTGACATTCCCTTCCATAGTACCGTCAACTCTCAGGGTCCCCTTTGTATCAATATCTCCAACAAATTTTGAATTTGCTCCTATTAATGACTCCATCTTTTCTGTATTCTTACTGAACATTATGATTTCCTTTCAGAATATTTTTCAGGATTAACATGTCTTCCGTCTTTCCAAATCTCATAATGTACGTGAGGTCCTGTAGAGCTCCCTGTAGTACCAACATACCCGATTATATCATCCCTTTTGACTTTCTGTCCCACTTTCACCTTATTTACCTTATTGTGGGCAAAGAAGGTAGAAAACCCATGTCCGTGTTCCAATACAACAAGGTTTCCGTTACCTCCACTCCATCCTGAAAAACTTACTATTCCGTCAGCTGTAGCCCTTACAGGACTTCCAGGGCTTGCCGATACATCAAGGCCTGAATGAAATTCTTTTGCTCCGCTCATTGGATGACTTCTACTGCCATAACCAGAAGAAATATGGCCTTTAACCGGTAATCCTTTGGGTGTTGCAAAATAAATGTCGCGTTGAACATGCAAATAATCCTTTATTTCTCCGACAGTTTCGATTGTATTCCTAATCTGTTGCTTTAAGCTTTCCATATCGATTGAACCACTATCGGAAGTATCAATATTCTCGAGAACCTTCTCTTTTGTGCCTAGTGAGAATATTCTTTTAAATTCCTTTTCAGATTTTTTTAACGCGGAAATCGTGGTATTCAGTTCTAAAAACTCTTGCGAATAGTAACTTAATTTCTCCTTCATCTTATAGTACTCGAAAGTATCAACAGCTATCGAAAAAATATAAATGGTACCAAAACAACATAATATTACTGAAGTAAATATTCCTATGAAAGGCATCTTAAAATTCAGCGGTTTTGTTTTGCTGTGAGGAACTAACATTATTGTTACAGGAGTAAATGCCTTTTTTAATAATATTTTTATCTTATGCAAATTTAACACCCTTACCCCCTTTCACAATATTCCCTATTATAAAGGCGTTGTATCCTGACTTTTTAAGCAAAGAGATTGCTTTCCCGGCTGATATCCTGGATACTACCATAACATAACCTATTCCCATATTAAAAGTTTTTTTCATATCTTCTTCAGGTACATTCCCTATGTTTTCTATTAAATTAAATATATTAGGAACAGGCCATGCACCTCTTTTGATGTTTGCACAAACACCTTTAGGCAATATCCTGCTAAGGTTCCCCGGAATTCCGCCACCTGTTATGTGAGCCATACCTTTAATCCTTATACTATCTCTTAAATCCATAAATGCCTCAACATAAATCCTTGTGGGTTTGAGCAGCTCTTTTCCGAGCGTAGTACCGAGATCAGGCAAATAAGCATTCACGTCCATTTTCCTCAAATCAAAAAAGAGTTTTCTCACAAGTGAATATCCATTGCTATGGAGACCGTTCGATAAGATGCCTATAATTACATCCCCTTCTTTTATCTTGGACCCGTCTATTATCTTGTTCTTATCTACAATACCTACAGCAAAACCTGAAAGGTCATATTCGTCTTCAGAATAGAAACCAGGCATCTCCGCCGTCTCCCCACCCACCAGTGAACAACCTGCTTCTTTGCACCCAGCCGCTATGCCTCTGATAACCTCTGCTGCCTTCTCCGGTCTGAGCTTGCCGGTTGCAAAATAATCAAGGAAAAACAGGGGCTCAGCCCCGCTTGTAAGAATATCATTTACGCACATGGCAACAAGGTCTATCCCGACGGTATCATGCTTATCCATCATGAAGGCAATTTTCAGTTTTGTTCCGACGCCATCAGTTCCGCTTACGAGCACAGGCCTTCTAAATCTTTTTACATCCAGTTTAAAAAGGGCGCTGAAAGAACCGATATTTGTCAGGACTTCTGGCCTGAATGTCTTCCTTGCTATGGGAGAGATCAGGTTCACAAACCTTTCTCCCTCATCAATGTCAACACCGGCCTTTTTGTATGTAAGTTTACTACTCATTTTTTCATTAAGAAACAGGATGGCTTAAAACTTATATATTTTGCATAAAAAATTGATTAAGAGCAAGTTTTTTTGTATTTATATAGTTTAATGATAGATAACTTGATTGAATTGATCAACTTATGAGATATTTTAAATTTTTTCCATTCAAATCAGAGATTATTAAAGACGAATTAATTTTTTACACAATACTTTTAAATTATTCGTGTTAACACAAGCTACATATTCTGATAGAATATTGCTTATGTCGGTTATTCTTGTAACAAACGATGATGGAATTAATTCAACAGGTCTTATGCCTCTTTTCAATGCGATGAAAGAACTTGGCGATGCATATATAGTTGCTCCTGACAGGGAAAGAAGTGCAGTAAGTCATTCACTAACCATGCATCGTCCTCTTAAGGTTGAAGAGATTCGCGAACGTGTTTATTGTATTAACGGTACACCGACAGATTGCATAGCGATAGGAATTAACAAGATCCTGCCTGAGAGACCTGTGCTTGTCGCCTCCGGTATTAACAAAGGGGCTAACCTCGGAGACGATATTACATACTCCGGTACTGTTTCAGCTGCGATTGAAAGCACAATGATGGATATACCGTCATTTGCTATTTCTCTGGCTATTGAAAGACACCCTAAAAAGTTACCCCAATTCTTTGATACAGCATCAAGAATCGCTATTGAAATCGGCAGATATATCCTCGAAAAGTCTTTGCCTTATGACACGCTTTTAAATGTAAATGTTCCAAATATACAATTTAGCAATATAAATGGGTTTAAACTTACAAGACAGGGTAAACGTACTTATGACAATTCTGTTCAAGAGATCCTGGATCCTAACGGCAATCAACACTACTGGATCGGCGGGGGAGAACCTTACTGGGAACATGGTCATGACACTGATATCCAAGCTATTCAGGAAAGTTGTGTATCTATAACCCCTATCCACCTTGACCTTACAAATTATGAGGCGTTAAAACTTCTAAGAGAAAGATGGTCATTTAATGTTTTTAAAAAACCTGCTTCAGCTGATAAACCTCAACATGACTAGAAAAGGTTATTAGTTTGAAAAAATATGACGTCATAATAGTAGGCGCAGGCCCTGCCGGTATATTTTCTGCACTCGAATTAATCAAACAAAAAGAAGACATTAAAATTCTTATTATAGAAAAAGGCAAAGATATCAATAAGAGAGTTTGCCCTATGAAAATAAAGGAGATTTCATGTGCAGCCTGTCCTGAATGCGCACTACTCAGCGGTTGGGGCGGCGCAGGGGCTTTCAGCGACGGAAAACTAAACCTTTCTCCAGAAGTAGGAGGTTATCTTTCCAGATATGTAGATAATGAAACACTACAATCCCTGATAAAATCTGTAGATGATATCTATGTAAGCTACGGTGCACCGAATGAAACATATGGATGTAACAAAGAAGAATTAAATCAAATAAAAAGACTTGCATCAGAAAACAGTCTGCTTTTTATTCCCTCAAAGATAAGGCATATAGGTACCGACAGGTGTAAGATTGTTCTTAAGAATATTAAGGAATCAATCAATGGGAAAGTTGACATTGTATTCAATTCAGAGGCAGATAGGGTCATTATAAAAAAAAGGAAGGCTGCGGGGATTAGACTTAAAGACAGCACAAGATTTTTTTCTGATTTTATTATACTTGCACCCGGTAGAGAAGGTTCGAGATGGCTTGAAAAAGAGACTAAAAGACTACATCTTACGCTCTTACAAAACCCTGTTGACGTAGGTGTAAGGGTTGAAATACCATCTTCTATTTTTGAACCTCTTACTAAGATCACCTATGAACCGAAACTTATATTCTATTCAAAAACATTTAATGATAAAGTAAGAACATTCTGCGTAAATCCATATGGTGAAGTTGTTAAAGAATATTTAAAAGGTATCTGGACTGTAAATGGCCATAGTTATGCAAACAAGAGATCAAACAATACAAATTTCGCACTTTTAGTAAGTACATTTTTCACTGAGCCATTTGACGAACCCATTTCATATGGAAGATATATAGCCGGTCTTGCAAACCTTCTTGGCAAAAATGTAATTGTCCAGCGATTGGGTGATTTACAGCAGGGCAGACGTTCAACTCATGAGCGTATCGCAAAAGGATATGTCCAACCAACGCTTAAGGATGCAACACCAGGCGATTTAAGTTTTGTCTTGCCGTATCGTTATCTGTCTGATATCCTTGAAATGCTTGAGGCACTCGACAAAATCGCTCCAGGTGTAAATTCAGAACATACCCTTCTTTACGGAGCTGAAGTAAAATTTTATTCAATGCAAATGAAACTTACAGAATCTCTTGAGACCGAGATACCAAACCTCTTTGCAGTTGGCGATGGTGCAGGAGTAAGTAGAGGACTTATACAGGCTTCTGTTTCAGGCGTAATAGCATCAAGGGAAATATCGAAAAGACTATAGTACTTTATCATTCCCGTTTGTCGGGATGTCATTCCAGCTCGTCTGGTCACCTCATCGACTCGCCGAGAAGAGAATCTTTATTCGATAGACTGGGACAAAAGGATAAAAAGAATGATTCCGAACAAGTCGGAATGACAACAATAAACCAGGATTCTGGACGTGCCAGAATGACAGAAAAGTATGGAGTTCGTTGTGGACTTTAAAGAATTAAGAGAGTTAATGGTTAAAACACAGCTCATACCGAGAGGCATTACCGATGAACGAGTTCTTAATGCCATGAAAAAAGTTCCGAGACATGTTTTTGTTGACGACAATATGCAATACAAGGCTTATGACGACATGGCACTTTCAATTGGCGAGGGGCAAACCATTTCACAGCCTTATATGGTTGCAGTCATGACAGAATTACTCGATCTAACAGGAACCGAAAGAGTATTAGAAATAGGTACAGGCTCGGGTTATCAGGGAGCAATTCTTGCAGAACTTGCCAAAGAAGTATATACAATTGAACGTGTTTCTGTACTTGCTGATCGTGCTGAAGATAAATTTAATTCACTCGGATATAAAAATATAAAGGTTAAGACAGGTGACGGAACATTAGGATGGCCGGAAGAATCGCCTTTTGACAGGATCATTATAACTGCAGGTACTCCGAAAATTCCCGAGCCTTTATTCAAACAATTATCTGAAGACGGCATAATCATCGCTCCTGTAGGAGACCGTTTCTCACAGCAACTTTTAAAGGTAAGGAAATCTAAGGATAATCTCCATGAGGATTTCCACACTCCATGCGTATTCGTTCCTTTAATAGGTAAATATGGATGGAACTCTTAAAGGACAGATGTATATTTTAAGGAAGGTTGGTAGGTACCCCATCATGACTGTATAAATTACTTATAGACTAATAAATTGGCCTATTTTTTTAAATAATCCCCTCCCCCCCCAAAAAAATGGCAAGGAAATTGCTTTAATATTGATAGGGGAATTATATCTATGAATATAAAAACAAACCTGTTACTTTTAATAGTAGTAGGATTGACACTTATTGTCTCCGCCCAGTTCATTGCTGCCCTTGATGGCCCGCATAATGAAAGCAATATCATGAACTGTGGAGACTGTCACGGTGAAACGCTCCTTAACTCACCTTTCTGGAATAACAGCGACGATTATGCCCACCTCTGTCAAAGGTGCCATACCGGCATACCAATACCTTATGCAGCACCACACGCTAACAGACAATGCCGTGATTGCCATAACCCCCATTACCAGAGGCAGAAGATGTACAAGAATACTGATGCAGGCAATCTCTATCTTGCCACTGGAACAATCACATCATGTGTTTATAATCCTCCAGTTTTTCCAGATGTCGTTGGAAAAAGCACATTAACATACGACCCATTATTATTCACGTATAAATCCGGATGGGATGCTGCAAAATTAATTGATAAGACAGAAAAGGGGGGATCTGATAAACGCTCTGCGGTATCGCTTCCTAATGTAAGGAAACTTGGATATATTTACCCGATAGTGGCAGTTGATACTCCAGCACCAAACACGATAACTGTAAAGGGAAATGCATGTGCAAATCTTTCTGCGCCACCAACCACATTTGCAGCTATGTATGGTCAGTATATAAGAGATAGCATCGATGTAAGCACAGATAGGAGCGGTACATATAGCCAGGTAAAGTTTTTCGACAAAAAAGGCCAGGGCTCATTTGCATATGATGAAGATGCTACTCCCGGACCTGATCCAACACCTGACGTTGACCCGACACCCAATGGAGTATGTCAGGTATGCCACACGGATTTAGCCAACCCGACTAATCCAAGCTATTGGAGAGCAGACGGAACAGGTGCTGACCACCACAACAATTATCCAGACGGTTGCATATTTTGCCATACTCATGCAGAAGGTTTCGCACATGGAGGTGGCGGGGATGGCTGTGAAGATTGCCACGGCCATGAGAACGACTGGTCCGGAGGTCTCTATCATGGAACAACGGCAAGTCATTCCACCCACACAGAAAATGATAGCGATGATCTGAAAGGACCCTATATGGCATGCAGTGGCTGCCACGATACAGATAATTACCCAAAATTCAGCGATGGTAATAATCTCTCAGCAACAAATGTATGCGATACCTGTCACAGCCCAAATGGTTCTTTTAACGGTATTAATTCAACAGGAACCTCTATTGGTGCAAAGAACTATTGGAAAGAGGCGATCTATCCGGACCTCACTTCAAAAGAAAAATGGTGTGCAGGGTGTCATGATAATGTACCAGCTGTAATAGACAGTAATACAGCCCCTGACATCGTCGGCGATAATACTACTTATGGCTACTATCTGAATACACACGGCAATGCTACCGACGGAGTTAAACGTACCAGCATCAGTTATGCACGAGGTGAATGTCTACATTGCCATGATGTCACCTTAGTACGCACATCACATGGAGTCCCTCTGTTTGATACTGTGTTTGTAGATCAAAATACAGGTTTTTGCTTTAATTGCCACACAGCTTCCGGCGAATCTCTTCAAACATCTATGCCAAACCAATACAATTACAGTTACTCGCAAGGAGGCAGTACTGTTACATGTCCCGATAACATTAGACTGGCATTCTCAGGCGAAGGATACATTCATGTATTTAACGATCCCACTGACTGGACTCTTAGTGGGTGTACAATTAGCTTAGTTTCGAGTGATTATGTTTTACTTTGTGCAACAAATCCGCCGGATAAATATGCAGATAACAACAATGCCAAATTACAAACCGGTGCGGATTTTGTTCTGAAAGTAAAAACTCATGATAACAATATTGCCCAGACAGAAGGCCCGGAGATTAGAGTATTTCTTCAAGGGGATAGTAATTCAATAGACTTTGATATCTATAGTTCATCAATAAGAATCCGCTATGTCGGGACTGACAGAGCAACAACCGCTATTACAAGACAGGCAGATACGTATCTCAGGGTTAGCAGAATTGGGACTACTTATTATTTCCAGGCTTTCAGTGATGCGGTATATACCAATCAAATTACAGATGAAATCAGCTGGGATTACGGCACATCAAGGAACGTTGACAAGATTAGATTGTTAACCTCTGGATGCACAAGCTCTATCTATTATGACAATTTTTTGTTTTTCTATTTTGACCCAGGACCTCCATGTGACCCTAATCAGGGGTGGTTTTCATCACATTATTTATCAGATGTAAGAGACTCTTTACAGGGAAATTGGGGATGGGGTGATGTTGTTGAATATATCGATCCGTGCTCAGGCTGTCACAATCCACACAGAACCACACGGGATTATCCTGCATCTCTTGCAGATGGTCATGCAAATCCATCAACATGGGAGGTGTGGGGAGATGAGACTGGCGAAAAGATGGCTGATTACGTGAGCAGCCTTGGCCCAACATATATATACCAACCACCCTACAAAGCAGGTGGGGACTACGAGCGGGATGCTGACACCCAGCCTGACTATAATACATTATGCCTGAAGTGCCATAGCAGCAGCCATACGAGCACCCCCCACGGAGTTGTCAATGCAGTTAATTGGAGCACGTCGTATCATGGAAAAGGAGCAGCCAGTGACGGAAGCTTTGGCAATTTAAAGCTTCCCTATGATGAAGCGAACCGTGGTAAGTATGTCTTATGCTGCACTGACTGCCATGAACCCCATGGTTCAACGAATTCATTTTTATTAAGGAAAACAGTAAACGGGGTATCTGCTCTACCGGCAGGTGACGGGTCTTCAGTTGCAGGTGGTCGTTTTTACTACTGGTGTTCAGCCTGTCATGACCTTACAGAACATGTAATGGCTTTCCCTCAATATCGTTGTGGCGATGCAATGGGTTGCCATCTGTATAAGTCAGGTGCTGGCAAGAATCATAGCTATTGGTTTTAATTATTTAAAAGGAGTTACTATGATAGAATTGAGGATTTTTGCTAACCGATTATTAAAATTACTTGGATTTTTGTTTTCATTGTTCTTCTTATTAATCGTTTTGAAGGTTAATCCAATGTACGCCAATCCTGAGGTGGAAGATAATGAATTGGATATGATTAAAAAACACGTAGAGAATGTAAAGCATAAGTATCCTCAGATAGATAATAAACTGCTTCAGGTAGAAGAAAAACTAAAGACGGGCAAGCATCTGAAAGACTGCTGTAACGAATGTCATATGGTGAAATAGGCCGGCCAGCCTATAAATAGATGGAACATACGTTAAATATAATATTCCAGGTTTCTTGAATAGAGCATAAATAAAAAACTGTCGATACAAAAACTATCCGGAGATTATGAAGAACTTTATATTAACATCAGCAGAGAACATGTAAATAAAATCCTTATTGCTATTTGCGCAAATAATCACCGAGCAGTTTTCTGCTGTGTTGATCTTCATGACAGTAAACACACAAATTTTCCCAGTTAGAACCATTAGGTGGATTATTCAAGGGGTTTCCGTCTTTATGGTGCACAGTTATAAGATGTCTGTCTTTGCAGTCAAATTCCCTGGCACATTTGGCACAGACAAGTCCATGTAACTTCAGTGACAATTCTCTGTAATTGTTGACCGGATTAACTAAATTTTTTAATTCTCTGACAATATCTTCAACCGGCTTGTTGCTGTCCGACTTTCTGATAGGCTTTTTCCGTACTTTATAACGTTTACTTTTCATTATCATAGCCTCTTGTTCAAAATGTGTTTATATAATATCCGAGATTATTCGGTATTCTCCAGTTAGGCATCACCTTAAATTCTCAAGCAGCAGGAATACGTTTTTACAATTGACTTCCTGTTCTAAAATATTCGATGACTATTTTCCTGTAAAACTTTAAGCACCCACCAAAAAAACTTTCGTGGTCTGACCTGGTATTTGACAATTTAATGTACGCTGATATTGTTATCTATAGCTTGACGATATACAGAAAACCAGGAAGAATTACATCCCGTTCTATTGTATTTTTAATATTGCCCGCTTTTCTCTGTCGTCTATTTTTTCTATTTGCCGTCTTTAATTATTACTTATTTTTCAATTTCTTTCTGATAACTAAAGCTCTCTTCTTTTTCACAGTCTCCTTCCGGGCAGCTGTTGTTTTAGCCTTCGTCCCCTTTTTTATTGCAGTCTTTTTCTTCAAGG
>Ga0154657_1133_pt1 | contig 26528 bp, 20 predicted proteins | sample Rifle2008BG13ft_FD_116086 | JGI IMG/M metagenome (GOLD analysis project Ga0154657, IMG submission 116086) | Nitrospirae bacterium RBG_13_39_12 | reverse complement strand
AACAATCCGTACCTGAGACAAAAGAGTATAAATTTTTGGAATATTTCTCTTGAATAAAACAAAATGTTTATATCTGCTGGCTCAAACTCACTGTCATTCCAGCTTGTCTGGAATCTTTCTTTGTCAGAGCATTCGAATAAAGGTTAAGAAGAAGGATTCCGAATCCCGAAAGCTTTCGGGAGAATGACATCAAAAAGGAACTATTCTGCTTTTGAAAAATATCTGCCCTGTCAAAGGTTGTATCTTAAGGTAACGTTCAGGTTGTGAGGTACGTCTATACCAAGCTTATGGAATGGTATCTGTCAAAGGTTGTATCTTAAGGTAACGTTCAGGTTAAAATAAACGATGCGGCTGTTGCTTTTTGATATTGACGGGACATTAATAGATTCAGGTGGAGCCGGAACCCGCTCCCTCAATCTTGCATTCAAAAAAGTTTTTTCAATCAAGAATGCTCTTTACGGAGTAAGCATGGCCGGTAAAACAGACACCCAGATAATTAAGGAAGGCTTGATTAAACACGGTGTCTTAGCTGACGGGAAGCTGGATGACATCATAAACACTTATCTGGAACATCTTCAAGAAGAAATAAATAATGACAGAAAACATACTAAACCAGGTGTCCGTGAAATATTAGGGAAATTAAGTCTTATGGAAGATACAGGGTTAGGGCTTCTTACAGGAAACCTTGAGCAAGGGGCAAGAATAAAGCTCGGGGCCTTTGACCTCAACAGATATTTTCGAACAGGCGCATTCGGGAGTGACGATGAAGAGAGAAACAACCTTTTACCGATTGCAATAAAAAGGTACGAGGAAATAATTCAGGAAAAGATAAACACAGGTGAATGCATAATTATAGGGGATACACCACGCGATGTTGAATGTGCACATATTTATGGAGCCATGTGTATAGCTGTTGCCACCGGTCCTTATTCTTTCAATGAGCTTGTCGAGGCAGGCGCAGACTATGTGTTGGAAGATTTATCAGATCAGAATGATTTTTTTCAGTTCTTTTGATTTTTTTATTTTTTTCTCGTTTTCTTATTTTCTTAATTTTCTGACTCTCTCCCTCAACTCATTAACAAAGAACTGATAATTATCCATGCCTTCCGGCTTTTCCGACATATCTACATCCGAGGGATAAACAGATTTCCCGATTATAATCTTTATCTCAGTAAATTTAGGAACTATTGTTCCCCGCGGGAAAGCCTCATATGACCCTTTTATATATACCGGGATAACCGGTATCCCAAGTTCTATGGAAAGTATGCCCGCGCCCTTTTTAAATTCCATTATTTCCCCATTATAAGACCTCCCTCCTTCAGGAAATATCAGGAGAGATTTCCCGTTTCTCAAAATAAATGAAGCCATCTGTAATGCCCTGATGAGATAGGTTTCAGGGTCTATCGGTATGACATGGGCAAGCCTGGTAAAAGAATCTTTTAATGTACCTGTAAAGTACTCCTGAACACCAATAGTATATAAATCCCTGAATGATTTTGCAGGAAGCGAAGCAACAACACTAAATGCATCAAGGTAGCTTGCATGGTTTGGTGTAATGATGTAAGGTCCTTTTTCAGGCAGATTTTCAAGACCTTCAACTTTGAGTCTGAAAAATATTTTTGCAATGAATTTAATCAGTTGAAGACAAATTATGATTATAAGCCATTCCAGAAAACTGTGACGGAGCCCGGCCTTTTTCCTGTCCGCAATGCCGGGTTCGGTTGCTAATATATCTTTCCACCCCGGCTTTTCATCTACTGCTTTCATCTCACTGGTCCCATACTCACCTATCTTTGCAACCAGTTCCGAGACAGTCTGTATTTCTGATGCAAACGTATCAGGTAATTTCATTGAAAATGCTTTTTCGAGTGAAACAACAAGTTCTATCCTGGCAAGAGAATCAAGCCCCAGATCCAGTTCCAGATTATCTGTTGACTGTACCGGTACCTTTTCTTTCAATAAAGGTTCTATGCATCCTACCACTTTCATTCCAACCTCATCATGAACAAGGTCTTTGTCTTCCTCTCTTCTTACTTTTGACTTTTCACTTTTAACTTTTAAGAGTTCTTTGACCATGAACCTTCTGAGTTTCCCGAGAGGGGTCCGCGGCAATGGTTCCCGGGAAAGAGTGTATCCCTTGATTCTCATATACTGTGGAAGGCGGATTGAAACATTATTTATTTCCCATTTCAGAGCTTCCTGAATATTGCCTGTCTGTGTTTTTTTTGCATACTCAAAATCCGGAACGATCACCGCATTTACGGATTCAGCTATACCATCTCCATCTGCACCCATTACACATATCTCCTTTATCAAAGGTATTTTCAGATACTGTTTCTCAACTTCCTCAGGATAAACATTCTTTCCTGAACTCAACACAATTACTTCTTTCAATCGTCCCGTTATAAAAAGATAGTTTTCTTTATCCATAAAACCGATGTCACCACTGAAAAAGCGTCCGTTCCTGATTGCCTGTTCTGTTGCCTGAGGATTTTTGTAATATCCTTTTGTAACCATGGGGCCTTTTATTGTAATCTCACCCTCTTTCATCACTCCTAAACCTTCATGAGTTTCAGTATCCATTATTTTTATATCAACTGAGGGCAGAGGCATTCCCGCAGACCCCGGCTTTCGCTTTGTCAGCGAATTGAATGTAACAACAGGAGAAGTTTCGGTAAGACCATACCCCTCGAGGACTGTAAGCCCGAGTGCTTCAAGATCTTTCATAACCTGCGGATCAAGTTTCGCACCTCCGCAGGCAAAAAACCTGAACCTCCTGCCAAGAGCCTCATGGACTGACTTGAAGATGAACTTCCCCGGGTTAATACCGGTTTTTTGCCTGATTCCTCCACAGAGTTTTAAAATCCCGATCATAATCTTTGATAACAAGCCCGGTAATTTATTAATCCTGTTCAGTATGCCGTTCCTTATAAGTTCAAGCAGTTGCGGAACTCCAACAACAATGGTTACTTCCTTATCCTTTATTGTTGACATGATTTCAGGACCTTTCAGGCTCGGGGCAAAGGTAACAGTGGCACCTAAAAATACAGGCAAAAGGAATGTACCCATAAAAGGATATGTGTGATGAAAAGGTAGTATGGAAAGTACATTGTCACTATGTATCATAAGTTTAGTCATTACAAGAGCCTCTGCATCAGAACAGAAATTTTTATGAGTAAGCTGCACCCCTTTGGGTATACCGGTCGTACCTGATGTATAAATAATGGAAGCGACATCCTCTTCTGAAACATCCGGGTAATGCTTAAAATCGGGAGTATTGCATGCATTCTCAAACTCAGGTGAATCGAAATCTATGAATTTAATATCCGATTCTTTGATTGCCTTATTTACATTTTTTTCAGTAACAGCGCTGTAAAACACGTATTTTGACTTGGAATCATTAAGCAGGTTTTTTATCTCAGCCGGACTGAGCTGGGAATCTACAGGTACCGCGATACCGCCTGATAACGATATCGCAAGATATGATATGCACCATTCAGGCCTGTTCTCAGAGATTATTGCAATACTGTCACCTTTTTTTATCCCCTCTTTTATAAGATTAGATGCGATCCCTTTTGATTTAATAAGAAGCTCTTCGTATGTAACTTCTTTCCATGTCAGGTTAAAATAATGGAACGCAATTTTGCTCTTGTTTTCTGCTGCCGTTTTTGAAACACGTTCATAAATCTTATTAACTATCATATCTTTGTTTATAATCCATTATCTGAAAAGCATTATAAAATAGCAATATTTTGCCAAATACTTATTTATTCTTAAAATAATTAAATTATTAATTAAAATAATTAAAACAAGGTTTGAGGTAAATCTCCTAAAATTGTTATAATTTCTAAAATTTGGCGGCGATGGCGATGAAATTCATTGGTCTTGATGCAGGCTCTGTAAGTGTAAAGCTTGTCGTCCTTGATGAAAAAGGGGACAATCTTTACACCCATTATGAAAGGCACAAGGGGCATCCTGTTAATGTTGCTCTTGAATCCCTCAGGGCAGTATCGATTAACATGTCATCAAAACCAAACGGAGGAAAAAGCCCGTCCTTATCAATTACCGGTTCTGCAGGAAGGTTAATCGCTTCCATCCTCGGTATAAAACCAGTTAATGAAATCGTTGCCCATGCATACTCTACTCATAAGCTTCTTCCCGACATAAAGACAATAATCGAGATGGGTGGAGAGGATTCAAAACTAATACTTTTAGGTCAGGATAGCCGTTCGGTAAAAGATTTTTCCATGAACTCCGTATGTGCAGCCGGCACAGGTTCCTTTCTCGACCAGCAGGCAGAAAGACTGCGCCTTACAATAGAGGAATTCAGTGACCTGGCATTAAGATCAAAAAAACCTCCGCGGATTGCCGGTAGATGCAGCGTATTTGCTAAATCTGACATGATACATCTTCAGCAGATAGCTACACCTGTTGAAGATATCGTGGCTGGTCTCTGTTTTGCAGTTGCGAGAAACTTTAAGGGTTCCATATCAAGAGGCAGGAAAATATCTCTACCTGTATCATTCCAGGGAGGAGTTGCAGCAAACAATGGGATGGTAAGGGCTTTTAAGGAAATCTTCCGGCTCGACAAGTTATTTGTACCTGACGGTTACGCACTTATGGGAGCAATCGGTGCCGCATTAAAAAATATGCAGGAAGGCACCGTGAATCATTTTGACCTCTCGATGATTGAAGATTTTTTAAGATCCAGCAGGATTTCTGAAGACGGATATCCGCCATTGACTGACTCTTATACATTATACCAGTCGTCAATAATATTGCCAAAAAACAAAACTGCAAAAACACAAATTTCTCAAATCAGCACCAAAGAGTTTCAGAAATCAGAACGGATAAAGGCTTACCTCGGCATAGATATCGGCTCTATCAGCACCAATCTCGCAGTGATTGACGAACATGGAAGACTTCTTTCAAAAAGATATCTCATGACAGCAGGCAGGCCTATAGATGCAGTTAAACAGGGGCTTGCCGAGACAGGCGAGGAGGTCGGGGACAATGTCCTGATAATGGGTGTCGGAACGACCGGTTCGGGAAGATATATGATCGCTGACTATGTCGGCGCAGACATAGTAAAAAATGAGATTACTGCACAGGCTACCGCAGCCGCTTTTATAGATAAGAATGTCGACACAATATTTGAAATAGGTGGACAGGATTCTAAATATGTTTTCCTCAAAGACGGTGTCGTTGTTGATTTTGAGATGAATAAAGCCTGCGCAGCAGGCACCGGCTCTTTTCTCGAAGAACAGGCCGAAAAACTGAATATTTCTATAAAGGAAGAATTTGAACAACTTGCACTTTCTTCCAAAAATCCTTGCAGGCTCGGGGAAAGGTGCACTGTATTTATGGAAAACTCCCTGATGGCAAACCTTCAGAGGGGTGCTGATAAGAATGATCTCCTGGCAGGCCTTGCATATTCTATCGTACAGAATTATATAAACAGAGTTGTAGCCGGAAAAGCGATAGGTAAAAACATATTCTTCCAGGGCGGGGTGGCTTTTAATAGCTCTGTTGTAGCTGCTTTCGAGAAATATCTCAACAAAAAAATTACTGTTCCACCCAACCATGAAGTCACAGGTGCTATAGGCATGGGATTGATCGCAATGGAACACATGAAAGAAAAGACAGCAAGCAGCATGCAACAAAATAAATCTTTGTCCATGACCACGTTTAAGGGATTTGAACTTTCAAAAAGGCCTTATGAGATATCCTCTTTTGAATGCAAAGGCTGTCCAAATGTATGTGAAATAAACCGGGTGAAAATTATAGGGGAAAACGGCTTTCTTTTTTATGGTGGGAGATGCGAAAAATATGATATGAAGAAGAAAAAGACATCCAGCCTCCCTGACTTTTTTTCCTTCAGAGACGAAATGCTCTGGAAAGAATACGAAAAACGCATGGTTCCGGAAGATGGAAGTACAGCTCAAAAACCAAAAACCCGGCCCCGAAAGCTTTCGGTACCAAAATCTAAAATAAAGATAGGCATTCCTTATATTTTCTTCTTTCAAGATTACCTTCCTTTCTGGACCACACTTTTGCTGGAACTCGGTTTTGACGTTGAGGTCTCTCCAAAAACAAACAGGCAGATTGTCAACCTGGGGCTTGAGAGTGTACTTTCAGAAGCATGCTTTCCCGTAAAAGTTGCTCATGGACACATAAGATATTTACTTGATAAAGATGTCACCGCATTATTCATACCAAGTTTCATCAACCTTAACCTGCCGGGAGACAGTTTTGAAAAGGGATCAGCATGCCCTCATACACAGACAATCCCTTATATATCAAGGATAGCATTCAACGATATAAAAACAGTTACACCTATCATAAACTTAAGACTTGGCAGGAACTTTCTATTAGACGAGCTTAAAAAGGCTTTCAAACCATTCGGAGTAAAAAGTCGCATTATATCAAAGGCAATTGATTCTGCCCATACTGCACAGGAAGAATTTAAAACTTCTATAAAATCAAAAAAATCTGAGGTTATTTCCTCAATCAGGAATAATACTAAAAACAATATTATTGTAATCGTCGGTAGGACATACAATGCACTTGATAGCGGCGTAAATCTTGAAATACCCAAAAAGCTTGCAGAACTTGGTATTCTGTCAATCCCAATGGATTTCCTGCCGCTCGAAAAATATTCAATCGATAGTGAATGGCCTAATATGTACTGGGGGTCAGGACAGAGGATTCTGAAGGCTGCCAGGTTTATCAGGGAATATGAAAATCTTTATGCTATCTATATAGGTAATTTCTTATGCGGTCCTGACTCATTCATACTTAAATTTTTTAAAAAAGAGATGGGGAAGAAACCGTTCCTTCACATAGAGATAGATGAACATAGTGCTGATGCCGGCATAATAACAAGATGCGAAGCATTTATTGACAGTATAGGCAACAAAACTACAAGCCATACACCACGAGCCGAAAGTAAAGATAAAATTACTCTACCTCATCATTTATCAATTACAGGTAATTCGAAACGTACCATTTATATCCCCCGCATGTCGGATCATGCATTTGCACTTGCATCTGCTTTCGAATACTGTGGCTTAGATGCCCAGGTACTTCCCGAGTCTGACAAGAAAGCCATAGACCTTGCAAGAAAATTTGTTTCGGGAAAAGAATGCTATCCTTGTACAGTTACTACAGGTGATATGTTAAAAAAAGCATTAGAACCCGGTTTCATGCCTGAAAAGAGTGCATTCTTTATGCCCTCCGGCACAGGGCCCTGCAGATTTGGACAGTACAATATATTTCACAGGTTTGTCCTGGATGAACTGGGGTATAAAGATGTTCCCATATTCTCACCTAACCAGGACACCACTTTTTACAGTGACCTCGGGATTATCGGTAAGGACTTCACAATGCATGCATGGAAAGGAATTATTGCCCACGAACTGCTTTATAAGTGTCTCCACGAAACAAGACCTTATGAAAAACATAAAGGTTCCTCAGATGAGCTATACGAGAATTATCTTGATAAATTGTATCTATCCTTAAAAAGCAAAAATGGCAAATTAGAACATATCTTTATAAACATAAGAAAAGATTTCGAAAATATTTCCACACATAAAGAAAATAAACCCCTTATCGGGATAATAGGTGAGATATTCGTCAGGTCCCATAAATTCTCCAATGAGGACATTGTAAGGAAGGTTGAAGCCCTGGGTGGTGAGGTATGGCTCGCACCGGTTGAGGAATGGATTTACTATGTAAATTATATGGGCTTAACGAAGGCATTGTTAAAAAAGGAAAGGTCTGCTATTATTAACTTTCTTTTGAAAAAGTTTTTCCAAAAGAGAATAGAACATAAATTCGCAAAGCATTTTAAAGGATTCCTCAAGACATTGAAAGAGCCTGAAACTAAAGAGATACTCAAGAAGGCATCGCCTTATATACACAGGTCATTCGAAGGCGAAACTATTTTAAGTATCGGGAAATGTATTGATCTCTTAGAAAAAGGAGCTTCTGGTATTATAAATGCTATGCCCTTTGGGTGTATGCCGGGAACCATTGTTACCGGTATTTTGAGAGGTGTTACCAGAGACTACGGAATTCCCTGTATCAGTATCCCTTACGATGGGACAGAGTCGCCTACAACAGATATACAGCTTGAGGCATTCATGGATCAGACAAAAGAATATAAAAAAGAAAATAATTAGCAGGCATTATTTTTTAAAACAGGAGGTAAATGTGTGGGAAACGTTGTAAAATGGCGAAAAAAGAAAATGAGCAAACACAAACATAAAAAATTAAGAAAGAAAACAAAATTCCAGAGAAGAAAAAGTAAATAAGGTAATTGCATTGATTCATCCTGCTTACTTTTTATACCCCTAGAAGGCTTTAATCTAATTCACATATGAAGGAAAACTTTTTAACCTTATTCACCAATGAGGTGAATAAGGTTAAAAAATAATTTCAACAATACTCTCTACCACACAACTTTATCTTCAGTCCATCCGTTGCAGTATTGCTGTAAACCCAAATAATGCAATTCACGGTAGGCATATTTGTATTTTCATATTAATATATAATGACTTTTAAGTATTGACTAATGAACTAACTAATAGAGTATCATTTAAAAATGTTTACGCCATTTACGACAACCGGTATCGGCAGTCTTCCTCATACGGACCAGGAGGAAGCTTGCAGGCTTGTACTTGATACATTCGATATCCCTTTCTGGCCACAGCTTCCAAAACTATCATTCCGTGAATCAATGGTAGCTCAGTTCTCCGAGGGTCTTCCATATATTAAGATTGACGAACAAAAAGAAACTTTGTGGATAGAAAAAAACAGCAGCGATGCACTCACGAAGTTTTATGATACCTATTCGGAAGATTTACATATTGCCATTTCTGAGAATTTTGCAAGAGGTCTTTATGCATTCTTAAGAATGATAAGTAATAGACATTTTACTTCTCTCAAAGGACAAATTACAGGTCCGCTGACATTCACCCTTGGACTGAAAGATTCTGCTAAAAGGTTAATTTATTTTGATGAAGAACTCCGTGAAATTTCGCTCATGATTCTAAAGGCTAAAACCAGATGGCAGATAGAAATATTGAAGCCTTACGCTGAAAATATAATAATATTCATTGATGAACCGATTCTTTCTGCGCTCGGGAGCACAAGTTATATGGGAGTGAACCCTGAAGAGGCATTGAGGTTGTTAAGAGAAATCTCTGGAACAATTAAGCATGCCGGAGTCGTTCCCGGTATCCACTGCTGTAGCAAGGCTGACTGGCCATTGGTAATAAATAGCGGAGTTAAGATTATCAGTTTTGATGCATATGATTATATTGATTCCATTGCAATGTATCCGGAAGAATTTACAGGTTTTTTAAAGAATGATGGTTACCTCGCATGGGGAATAGTTCCTACAACAGATTCCATAAGGGAGGAAAACAGCGATTCGATTAAGAGACGATTTGACATCAGCATGGAGAAATTATCAAAGTCTGTTCCCCAGTCTCTCTTACAATCACGCATATTACTTACACCCTCATGCGGTACAGGCTCAAGGAGCGTTGAAGAGACTGTAAAAGTATTCAAGATACTGGTTGAATTAAAGAAGTTACTAAAAGGTGCTTCCTGATGAAAGGTATATTTATATCCTTTGAGGGAATTGAGGGGACAGGGAAAACAGTTCAATCAAAACTTCTTTATCAATATCTAATAAAAAAAGGATATGGAGTAATACTTACAGAAGAACCCGGAGGCACCCGGATTGGACTCAAAATCAGAGAATTACTCTTATCAATAGAAAATAAAGACATGACTTCTATCACGGAACTTTTGCTTTATAACGCGTCACGCGCACAGCATATAAAGGAAGTAATCCTTCCTGCAATGAAAAAAGGTGCTATAGTCATTACAGACAGGTTTACCGACTCGACCGTTGCTTATCAAGGATATGGAAGGGGGATAGATTTGAATCTTATAGATTCCATTGAGAAAACAGTAACTAACGGTTTAAAACCTGATATTACAATAATGCTGGACCTTGATGCAGAAACAGGGTTAAAAAGAAACAAAGGCATTAATAAGATAGACAGGTTGGAACTTGAAGATATAAAATTTCATAAACTTGTAAGAAACGGATACCTTGAGATTGCAGCAAAAGAACCACAAAGAATAAAATTAACAGATGCCTCAGAAGATATAGAGGAAATACATAGAAAAATAGTTAACATAGTCATTGATTACATAAATTAGAATGGCGCTAAGAGAAATTATAGGACAGGACAGGGCAGTAAAAATTCTTCTCAGATCTATTCAAAGAGCAAGAATACCTTCATCTTATCTATTTGCCGGAGAAGCAGGTATAGGAAAAAAATTTACTGCCATCAATTTTGCAAAGGCGGTGAATTGCCTTACCCCGCCATCTCCCCCCCTTACTAAGGGGGGGGACGGGGGGGTATTTGATGCATGCGATGAATGTTATTCCTGCAGGAAGATTAATGCCGGGGTTCACCCTGACTTTCTAATTATTTCTCCGGATGCCGGACAGATAAGAATCGAAGAAATACGCGCTATAAACGACATACTTTCCTATAAAGCATTTGAAGGCAGAATGAAGGTTATAATTGTTGATGAAGCAGAGACTATGAATCCATATGCAGCAAATGCTTTTCTAAAGAACCTTGAACAACCCCCGGAAGACAGTTTAATAATCCTTATATCATCAAATCCTGACCGCATGTTAGATACAATAAAATCCAGATGTTCAAGAGTAAACTTTACACCCCTTTCAAGCGAATCATGCAAAAAGGTAATACTGACATTTTTTACTAAAAAAGAAAGTGAAAAAACAACTGAAGAACTCTCGATTCTCGCAAGACTTTCGATGGGAAAGCCCGGTCTTATATTTACAGGTGATTTTATTGAAGACAGGGAATGGTGTATAAAACTTCTGAAGGGAATGCTGAATTCGGAAAAAGACAGCTGGACATCGAGAGAAGAAACAGAAAAGTGGCTGGATTTTATATTAATTTTACTCAGAGATACGGCAATAATAAAAATAACCCGGGATGAAACAAATCTCGTTAATATCGACCTCAAAGACTTTTTAACTAAGTTAAGCACTTCGATGGATTTAAAGGTTATAATAGAAACTTATCGAATATTGGATGCTTTAAAGGGATACATCAATTTCAATTTAAACAGGTCCCTCACATGGAACTACATAAGTTCTTTGCTGAGAAGGAATATGGATATTAAATATGCCTGAAGTAATCGGAGTACGCTTCAAATCTTGTGGAAAGATATACGATTTTGAGGTGAATGGTGTAGACGTAAACAAAGGGGATCTTGTTGTTGTTGAGTCTGAACTAGGCCTTAACATCGGCAACGTTGTTATTGATCGCCACACGGTAGAAGATATTGACAGAAAGCTGAAAAAAGTTATTCGCAAGGCAACAGAAGAAGACCTTCTTCAGAAACAAGAAAATAAAAAGCTCGAAGTAGAGTCCAGGGATTATTGCCTCGAGAGAATAATGGCACGCGGTATCCCGATGAAACTTGTCTGGACAGAAGTAACCCTCGACAGAAAACGTATTATTTTTTATTTCACAGCAGAAAAAAGGATTGACTTCAGAGAACTTGTCAAAGACCTTGCAGCAAAATTCAAGACAAGGATTGAGATGAGACAGATAGGCGTTAGGGACGAGGCAAAAATATTGGGCAGTTTCGGAATCTGTGGCAGAGAACTATGTTGCACGAAGTTCCTTACATCCTTTGAGCCTATTTCTATCAAAATGGCAAAGAAGCAGGAACTTGTTCTGAACACCGGCAAGCTATCAGGAATTTGCGGAAGGTTAATGTGCTGCCTGGGCTTTGAGTATGCTGAAACATATCCAGAGGATATTGCCCTTACAGAAGCTGATTCCATATCAATCTCAGAAGAAGCAGAAGCAACTGAAATGATTGTTGCTTCAAGCGACTTAATCGGAGAAACAGACCAGCCAGCAAATAAAATGGGGTTCGATATGCAACAACCTGCCCAAACAGCTGAAACCCAGGAGGGACAAGCAAATGCCAGGAAGTTCAAAAGACATAGGAGAAAACGCAGAAGAAGGCCTCAAAAAAAGTGAGAACCAAGTTTTATATTACTACACCTATTTATTATGTAAATGATGTACCTCACATCGGCCATGCGTATACAACCGTGGCTGCCGATATCCTTGCAAGATATAACAGACTAAAAGGACAAGAAGTATTTTTTTTAACTGGCACTGACGAACATGGACAGAAAGTCGATAAAGCAGCACAGGATAAAGGACACACGCCGAAAGAACATGCTGATTCAATGGTTGAGAATTTCAAAAATCTCTGGAAAAGGCTGAATATATCATATGACGCATTTATAAGGACTACAGACAATGAACATAAAAAAGTAGTTCAGGAGCTTCTTCAGAAGCTATATGATAAGAGTGAAATAGTAAAGAGAACTTATTCAGGGTGGTACTGTACGCCTGATGAAAGATTCTGGACAGAAAAAGAAGTTAAAGACGAAAAGTGCCCTGACTGCGGGAGACCTGTTGAACATATTGAAGAAGAAAATTATTTTTTCCTGATGTCTAAGTACCAGGATGATCTATTAAGGTATATAAAAAATACAGCCTATATCCTCCCTGAAACGAGAAGGAATGAAGTCCTTGGATTTCTTGAAAACAGCACATTAGGCGACCTTTGTATATCAAGACCAAAACATAGACTCTCCTGGGGAATACCACTGCCTTTTGATGATCATTTTGTAACATACGTATGGTTTGATGCACTTGTAAATTATTACTCAGCGACAAGATATCTTGCCAGTCAAAAAGACTGGTGGCCTCCTGATCATCACTTAATAGGCAAGGACATCCTCACAACACATGCTGTATACTGGTCCGCCATGTTAATGGCTCTTGGACTGGATCTTCCAAAAAATATCTTCGCACATGGATGGTGGACTGTTGAAGGGAAGAAGATGTCTAAGTCACTCGGCAATGTTGTTGACCCGTTTGCAATCGCCGATAAATACGGGTGTGATTCCTTTAGATACTTCCTTTTCAGGGAAGTACCATTCGGGCTTGATGGAGATTTCTCTGAGCAGGCGATAATAAAGCGTATTAATACTGACCTTGCAAATGATCTTGGAAATTTATTAAGCCGTTCTTTGGCCATGATCGAAAAATATAGGAATGGAGCGATTCCCTCACCAATTGAGAGTAAGGACAGGGACGATTTGGAGAAAAGGATAAAGACATGGTTTACAGATCCCCTGACCAGCATTAAAATTACTTATGATAGATTTTTAAAAAAACTTGAATTCCACCACGCCCTTGCCCAGCTGTGGGTTGTTATAAACGAGATAAACGAATATATACAGCATACTGAACCGTGGAAAGAAAAAGACCCCGGAATTCTCTCTAATATACTTTATATTCTATCAGAAGCCCTGCGCCATTTAGCAGTCTATCTCTTCCCTTTTATGCCATCCACAGCAGAAAAAATATGGCAACAACTGAATGTTGGCAGGGACTTATCAGAAATAAATTTTGACACTGAAACACAATGGGGTATTCTGAAACCCGGGACTACAATAAGAAAAGGTACAGCATTGTTCCCAAGGATAGAAAAAGTATAAAATAGTTTAATTGACAGAAAAATTATTTAATTGGTAAACTAACGGCTGATTTTAGAACAGGGAGGAGGCGTGTATGAATGCCCTATGTGAGGGTTCGTGAGAGTGAATCTTTCGAAAATGCTCTCAAGAAGTTCAAGAAACAGTGCGAAAAAGAGGGAATTCTCTCAGAGATAAAGAAAAGGGAGCATTACGATAAACCAAGTATCAAGAGAAAAAAGAAGTCAATTGCTGCGCGAAAAAAGGCCTTTAAAAAGATCAGACTCGCAATAAGATAATGTCGTTTCTGCAAAAGCTTGATGATGATTTAAAGATAGCTCTAAAAACATCGGACAGTCTGAAGGTTTCTGTTCTAAGGATTGCCAAGGCAGCCTTAAAGAACAAGCAGATTGAAAAGAGACAAGAATTGTCCGATGAGGATATACTTTCCGTTATCTCGACTCTTTCTAAACAGAGCAAAGAATCGATCGACCAGTTTACAAGGGGTGGGAGAGAAGACCTTGCAGAAAAAGAAAGGCAGGAACTTTCTATCTTACAATCATATCTGCCCAAGCAGTTAACTGCAGAGGAGATCGATTCAATAATCATTGATACAATTAAAGAATCTTCTGCCAAGGATACCAGGGACTTCGGTAAAGTTATGCGGCTTGTTATGCCCCGAGTAAAAGGTAGAGTTGATGGAAATACTGTAAATCAGAGAGTCAAAGATTTATTAGAAAAGGTATGAAACTGATAGATATTTATAAAAAAGCAATAGAAATCGCGATAGAAAACGACCCTCGCGGCAGGGATATTATCTTTAAGGATTTAGAGCGCAGGGAAAAAGACTACAATGACCTCTCAACAGAAGAAAAGGAGTTTTTTGACAAGGAGTCTCTTCAGAACCCTTATTCCGATTCCAGGATTCTCTTCGGAACAGAAGACGATGATATTAAAAGTATTCTCGTCGGCATTGATATTGACGTTGGGGAAATATTACTTGCTGACAACCTCAAGTCAAAGGGCAGAAGAATTGACCTGCTTCTTTCACATCACCCTTCGGGAAAGGCATTCGCAAACCTCTACGCCGTGATGCAGATGCAATCGGATATATTAAACAAATTCGGGGTGCCTATAAATGTTGCAGAGGGTCTTATGGACGGAAGGATAAAGGAGGTGGAGAGGAGACTGCTGCCTGTAAACCATACAAGAGCCGTAGATGCAGCCAGACTTATCGGGATCCCTTTCTTATGTCTTCATACTGCTGCCGACAACATGGTTGCAAGCTATCTGCAGCGGTTATTCGATGAAAGAAAACCCTATTTTTTATCTGATGTACTCGATATATTAAAAAACATACCTGAATACAGAATGGCAAGGATTATCAGTGTCGGACCGAAGATCATTCTCGGTTCAAAGAACAGGAAAGCTGGAAAGATCTTTGTTGATATGACAGGGGGTACCTCGGGAGCTAAAGAGATTTTCGAAAGCCTTACAAACAGCGGAGTAAGCACAATTATAGCCATGCATATCAGCGAGGATCACCGTAAGGAGGCAGAAAAATACCACATGAATTTTATTGTTGCCGGACATATTTCCAGCGACACCCTGGGTCTGAACCTGCTAATAGACGAAATCCTAAAATATGATTCTTTAGAGATACTTGAATGTTCCGGGTTCAAGAGATTCAGCAGATTGAATGAACACTGACAGAATACTCGAAGAGATAAAGTCCAAAATAGATATCGTCGATTTTATATCCAATTATGTCGAGCTAAAAAAATCAGGTCAGAATTACAAAGGTCTCTGTCCGTTCCATTCCGAAAAAACTCCATCATTTATGGTCAGCCAGCCAAAACAAATATTTCACTGCTTCGGATGCGGGGTTGGTGGTGATGTATTCAGCTTTTTAATGAAACATGATAACCTGTCTTTCAATGAAGCCAAAAAGTATATTGCAAAAAAAGCCGGCATTAAAATAACTGATTTAAACCCTGATAAACGTGTTTCAGAAAAGCGCGAAAAACTTTTAACTATTCAGAGCGAGGCCTTAAATTTTTTCAGAGAGAACTTTAAGTCTTCAGTTTCAGCACAAGCATATCTTAAAAAAAGGGGAATCAGTATAGAATCTATCGACAGTTTTCAAATAGGTTACGCTACTGCCGAACGGGATGCTCTTTTCAAGCATCTTAAAGAGAAAGGTTACTCAGATTCTTTGATAAAAGATGCGGGTCTTGCAATCTTTGATGGAAAAAGCTACAGAGACACCTTCAGGGGGCGTATTATCTTTCCGATATTCAACTTACATACAGATGTTATCGCTTTCGGCGGAAGGGTTATGGATAACTCTATGCCAAAGTATATTAACTCTCCTGAGACTGAGATATTCATAAAAGGAGATACATTGTTTGCAATAAATCTTTCGAAAGATGAAATAAGAAAGAAGGGATATGCCTTTATTGTTGAGGGATACCTTGATGCAATAGTATGCCACCAATACAGTTTTAAAAATACGGTAGCACCGTTAGGTACAGCTCTGACATCAAGACATTTACAGAGACTAAGATTACTGACCAAAATGGTTATCCTGGTATTTGACGGAGATGAAGCCGGCATTTCCGCTGCGAGAAGATCCTTGGCAATCCTTTGCGAGTCGGACCTGAGAGCTAGAGTTTTATTACTGCCCAAAGGGGAAGATCCCGACAGTTATCTGATAAAAAACGGCAGCCAGCCTTTTAAGACACTGCTGACAGATGCTGTGCCGATAATAGAGTTCCTTCTGAACACATCAAAAGGAGATAAAATAGACACTGTAAGAGAAGTTCTCGGTATAATTGCAACTGTGAAGGACTTGATTTTAGCGGATAGAATGCTAGGTGAACTTGCTGAAAGGGCAAGGATTAATGAATCCGTCCTCAGGAGTGAACTCAAAAAGATAAAAAAGAAAGTTGGTCCGCATGCAAGTGAAGAACCTAAACTTGCCAGAACAAAAATAAATAGAGAAGAATTTCTGCTTTTGAGCGCTATTATTGCATTTCCTGAAAAGGCTGATAATGTACTTTCAAGACTCAGCATTGAAGATTTAAACGATAAAACTGTCAAATCGATATTCAATAAAATCAAAATTTCTTCAGATATATTGAATATTGGTTCCTTCCTTAATAAAGCAACCGACGATGAAAAGGCTCTGATTACAGAACTCTCACTTAAACCCGGTTTTGATTTAGAACTTGTCGACAGAAACATTGATGACTGTTTTCAAAGACTTGCGCAGAAAAGATTTGAGGAAAGAGGGAGACAAGCAGAAGAATCAGGTAATATTGCAGTTCTCGATTCTTTATTGAAAGAGAAGCGTAAATTCATTAAAAGAGCAAATTTATGAAAATTTTATTTGAATATTTTGAAGATTATGACGAGGAGAAAGATGTTGAATATTCCGAGTCTGAGATAAATGACAAGGAAACCGAAGAAGAAGAAGAAGAAGAAAAGACTCCTCATTTCATAGAAGGTGAAAAAGATCCTGTCCGCATATATCTGAAGGAAATGAGCAATGTACCTTTGCTGACAAGGGAGGGCGAAATTCAAATTGCTAAAAAAATAGAAGACGGAAGAGAGAGAATTTACGGCATAATATTTTTGTTGCCCTTTTCCTTAAAAAAACTTATAACCCTGGGCAGGATGGTCAGAAGCGGAGAGGCCCCGATTGCAGAGATCATTCAAAACAGCGAAGAAGATACAGAGGAAGACCTGTTATTAGAAAGGAAAAGATTCTTTGAGATTACAAAAGAAATAGATTGTCTGATTAAGAAAATAAGGTCATCCTTTAATAAGTTAAAGGGGGCTTCATCACTTAATCCAAAAAAAGCTTTGAAGAAAAAATCTATCAGAGGAGTTAAAGGTACTAACCCGCTGATTAAGGTGATTGAGGATAACAGAAAGAAAATAATTGAAAAAGTACATGAACTTAAATTAAAGGAAGACGTCATAATAGCATTCTCTGATGAGTTAAAACGCTCGGTTACAGAGGTTGATAGTCTACACAAGAAACTTACAGCTTTAACGAGAAAGGGTAAGCTACCGTCTGCTAATACAAAGAAAGAACGTCAATTATGCAAAAAGAAAATTCAGAATAAAGAAATCTTATTCGGGATGAAGTCAGACGAGATGAAAAAGGCCTTAGGGGTTCTTACACGGGGCGAGAGAGAAGTCTTTGAGGCAAGAAAAGCATTAATAGAAGCCAATTTGCGCCTTGTAATAAGTATTGCTAAAAGATATATAGGTAGAGGCTTGAATTTTTCTGATCTCATACAGGAGGGGAACAGCGGTCTTATGAGGGCTGTTGATAAATTCGAGTATAAGCGCGGGTATAAATTCAGCACGTATGCAACCTGGTGGATAAGGCAAGCAATAACAAGGGCACTTGCAGATCAGTCAAGAACAATCAGGATACCAGTACACATGGTTGAAACTATTAATAAGATCACAAAAGTTACCAGGGAGCTTGTACAGGAGATGGGAAAGGAACCAACGCCAGTCGAGATTGCTGATCGATTGAAAATTCCTATCGAAAAAGTGAACGTGATACTAAAAATATCAAAAGAACCTATTTCTCTCGAAACACCTATTGGAGAAGAAGAGGACAGTCATCTAAGAGACTTTATAGAAGACAAGGCGATGTTGTCTCCACTTGATTTTGCTATACAGGGTGATATGCATAAAAAGATAGACAGGATTCTGTGCTCACTAACACCTAAGGAAGAAAAGATTATAAGAAAAAGGTTCGGTATTGGTGGAGACATACCACACACACTGGAAGAAGTAGGTCTCGAATTTGACGTAACCCGCGAGAGAATAAGACAGATAGAAGGAAAGGCTATTAGAAAATTGAAGCATCCTTCCAGAAGCAAATGGCTGAGAGAATTTATCGAAAGGTCTTGACGTTAAAATTCAACAGGTTTATAGTAATAAATTCTGTCTTTAATCGAGTGACTTTAGGGCCCATAGCTCAGTCGGAAGAGCTACCGGCTCATAACCGGTTGGTCCCAGGTTCGAGCCCTGGTGGGCCCACCAGATAATTTTGTTTAATAAATCGCTATAGTTCAAAATCCAAAGTTTTAAGTAAAGAAAATGGTGAAAGAAGAACTCGAACATTTAAAAGAACTTCAACAAATTGATTCGAAAATCTTAGAAAAAAAACATTTTACAGATAAAATCCCATCTAGGATATCGAAAGCTGAATTACCGCTCAGGGAATCTCAGGCTGCTCTTGACAAGATAAAACATAAGCAGGATACACTTGAAAAAAGTAAACGTGACAAAGAAAGAGAGATAGATGTCATAAATGAAAAAATTAACAAACTAAAATCCCGTATTGCAGATATAAAAACAAACAAAGAATATCAGGCACATCTGAAAGAGATAGAGTCCGTAGAAAAAGATCGTTATTCCTTAGAAGATGGAATACTTATTATCATGGAAGAGACGGATGCTGCTTTAAAGGAAATTGAATCACAGAATGCAAAACTTAGGACCGATAAGAACAAAACCGATGAATTTAAGAAGAAGTTAGAGATAGAAATGTCAGAGGCTGAGAAAGAACTTCAGTCCCTAAATGAAAAAAGGGATAGAATTGTCAATGCCATCGACAAGGAGATATATAACCAATATATGATTTTGATTGAATCATGCAATGCATTAGCCGTAACAGAGGCAAAGGGGGAAATATGCCTTGGGTGCAATATGAACATCCCTCCCCAGCTCTTTGTCGAAATAAAAAAGAACGAAGAGATTATCAACTGTCCACAATGCCGCAGGATACTCTATTTTAAAAATACCTGACCTGCAAATACTTCTTTCAAAAATTTAATACTTATTATATAATAATAAAAGATTATTATAGGTCGGAGCAGGAGGAGTGGTCGCCCCCTAAACATAGGGGGAGGAAAGTCCGAGCTCTACAGGGCAAGGTGCTCCGTAATACGGAGTGGGGGCAACCCCAAGGAAAGTGCCACAGAAAGGGAAACCGTCCCGATTTCTGTCGGGATAAGGGTGAAAAGGTGAGGTAAGAGCTCACCAGTTGAGATGGCAACATCCCAAGCTTGGTAAACCCCGCCTTGAGCAAGGTTGAATAGATTCCGCCTTGAGAAGTGCCCCTTCGAATCTTCGTCCCGACTTTATCGGGATCGAGGAGGCGGAATGGGTATAAACCGCAAGAGTTTGATGGCAACATCAGACCTTAGATGAATGACCACATATACAGAACTCGGCTTACAGCCTGCTCCGGCATTTAATAAAGGTGATAAAAATCAGGAGTTTGATTTTTAAAGAGTTTAAAGGAGTTCGAAGGGTGGTATAAAAAAATGGGAATGGAAGATCATAAACTAAAAGTATTCTGTACAGTAGCTGAGACAAAAAGTTTCTCAAAAACCTCTGAAATAATTCATCTAACCCAGCCAGCAGTGAGCCTCCAGATTCAGGCGCTTGAGGAAATATATGAAACAAAACTATTTGACAGGTCATCCAGCACAGTTACACTTACACCTGCAGGAGAAGTCTTATATAAATATGCAAAAGAAATCCTTGCACTTTATGCTTCAGCAGGAAAAGTAATAGGAAAACTGACAGGACTCGTGAAAGGTAGCCTAACCATTGGCGCCTGCTCAAATACGGGTAACTATCTCCTTCCAAGCGTTATCACGGATTTCAGGAAAATGCACAGTAAGATAAAGATACATCTCCTTGTTAGTAATACAAAAAGAGTCGTTGAAATGCTTAACTCCGGAAATATCGACCTCGGACTTGTAGAGGGTGATGTTTTAAGACAGAAAATGATAGTTAAAAAATTAATCTCTGATGAACTGCTGGTAATCGTATCGCCCAATCATCCCTGGGCAAAGAAAAAAGAAGTGTCTATGTCAGACCTTACTAAAGAACCTTTTATTTTCAGAGAAGCCGGCTCAGGAACAAGGCAGATGATAGAAAAAGTTCTAGCACGACATGGATTCTCACCACAGGACTTAAAGGTATCTACTGTACTCGGAAGCACAGAGGCTATAAAAGAAGCTGTTGAGAACGGATTGGGTGTTTCGATAATTTCACGCTGGGCAGCAAGAAAGGAAAGCAAATATGGAACGCTTCGTTTGCTCAGTTTAAAAGAGGAAAAAATGGTACGAGATTTCTCACTCATAATTAATAAAAATGCTGTTTCATCAAACGCCCTTGATGAATTCCTGACTTTTCTGAAGTCATATCCATTTGACAAATTACTGTCATAGTTACATAAGGTCTTTTATCTATAAACTTTGTAGTTAATATCCCGGAATATTCCATCTTTATCTTCTAGTTGAGCCAGCCATCTCTCTGAAATATTATCCGAAATAATTTTTTGATAAAGTATGTTAAATCTGTTCATATGTTCCTCAAACCGTTTTTTCGCATATTCCATAGCTGGTTTAGAACGTATTATGAATGTCCAGTCACTATGCTGTGACAGGAGTATTTCTCTTGCAGCCTGGTTAAGCGCCCTCCGCAATACACCTTTTGCATTAGAAAATTTTTCAGCCAGATATATCATTCGTTCTGTTGCTTTAAAAAGGTGCCTGTAAACATAATCGTTAGACTCATTCAGCCATACCTCATTATATCCCTTGTGCCCCCAGCTTGAAAGCGACGGATGACAGATTTGTAACTCTTTATATATTTGCGAATTATTTTTGATTTGAAAAGTTTGTGAGCTCAGATATTCCGGGGGCGTAATTGTCCTGAAGTTTCTACGCCCGGTACATATTCCTCTTAAAAGAAAATCAAGCCAATCTACTCCCTCAAACCACCAGTGCCCAAAAAGTTCTGTGTCGTAAGTCGCGGTAATTATCGGTTTGAGTTTAACTTTCTTAGCTTTAAAAACATCTGACAGAAAATTTATCTGAAGTTCCCTGTTAAAAATAAAATTTCCGGCATGTTCTGCAGCCTTATTTCTTGCTCGTTTTATCACGTAAGGTTCCTTATTATCCGTCTTCCCGGTTATTCTGTAATATTTAAGGCCTGTGTATGTCCTTATTCCATCGGGATTAATATATGGTTTTATATAGTCAAGATCCAGGTCAAACCCAACATCTCGATAAAAATCTCTATAATCAAAGTCACCCGGATATCCACAGACAGAAGACCAGACCTGTCTTGAGGATTCCACATCTCTCCCAAATGCAACAACTGTGGAAGGACAAGATACGGGTGCATACACTCCGTATCGGGGTAACGGGGTACCATAGACTATTCCATGTGTATCCAGGAAAAAAAATCTCATACCTGATTCTTTAATGTAATAGTCAAAACCCGGTGCGTACCCGCATTCCGGAAGCCACATGCCCTCAGGATTCTTGTTGAAATTTTTTTGATAATATTTTGAACCTGTTCTTATTTGCGCCTTGACTGCTTTAGGATACATAGACAGGTTGGGTAGGAAAGCATGGGTTGCTGCTGATGCCAATATTTCTAACTTACCTTCGTCCTGAAAAGCCTTAAAAACAGATATAAGGTTTCTTTTGTAGACATCTTCAAACAGATGTCTGATCCTCCGGAACCGTTTGTAATACATATCAACAACAGGTCGGAAGTTAATATCTCTCCTTGTCCTATAAGCCTCTTTTTCCGTTAACTCCATAAGCCGGTCTATATATTTTATACATCTTTCTCTCAGGAGATTATCATTAAGCATTTCTATAAGAGTCGGGCTAATGGACAAAGTTAATCTGAAGTCGATACCATCATTTACAAGCCTGTCGAATAAATCAAGGAGCGGTATATATGACTCGGTTATTGCTTCATAAAGCCAGTTCTCTTCAAGAAAGTAGTCATATTCAGGGTGTCTTATATAAGGTAAATGGGCGTGTAGTACTATGCACAGGAAGCCTTTATGCATTGACCAATATCTTCCCGCGTCCTTCCTCAACCCTTCCTATAATATAGAAAGGCTCTCCACTGCTGCGAAACACATCCAGCTTATCCTGGGGTAACGTTAAAAGAAGTCCTCCCGATGTCTGTGGATCAGCCAAAAGGAGCTTATTCCCCTCATTAAGATCACCAGTTATTTCTACCTTGCCTTTAAAATACTTGAGATTATTGTAAGCACCTTCAGGAACCATCCCCGCGTCTATCATTTCCTCAGTCTTTGACATTACAGGAATATCCTTTCGGCTTATTATAAAGTTTACGGATGAATCTCTAACCATGCTATAAGCATGGCCAAGGAGTCCAAAACCTGTTACATCAGTTGCAGATGTTGCTCCTGCCTCAACTGCAACCTTAGCAGCAGTATCATTAAGTCTTAGCATCCATTCTATTGCTTCATAAATATCGCTTTCTGAAAGTTTTCTTGCCTTGAGCGCTGTTGTCAGGATGCCGATACCAATAGGTTTTGTAAGGACTAAAACATCACCCGGGTTTGAACCCCTTTGTCTTAAAATCTTATTTCTGTCAACAGTACCTGTTACCGACAGACCGAATTTAAGCTCAGGGTCCTCAAAAGTATGACCACCGATCAAATTCACCTTTATCTTATCAAGTATGCTTATCGCACCCTTGAGTATTTCCTTCACTACCTCAGGCCCGAAATCACAAGATGGGAACCCAACTAAAGCAAGTGCTGTTAACGGTTTACCACCCATAGCATAAATATCACTGACAGAGTTTACTGCGCTTATAGATCCGAACAGGAAAGGTGTATTCACAACAGGTGTAATTATATCTACACTCTCTACAATCGCCTGTCCGCATGAGAGCATATAAACCCCGGCGTCATCGCCGGGTCCGACGATAAGTGAATCATCATGGGACTGTCTGATTGAACTGATAATATTTTCCAGATCCGACGGACCTGATTTACCTGCTCAACCTGCAGCTTTTACTTTTTCTGTTAATCTGTAATCCATTTCCCCTCAGATTTACAAAATAATACTTCAGGCATTTTAACATAAATCCTTCTGTTGACACTTGGCATGCAAGACATTTTTCAATAACAAGCTGTATTTATTATCTCATCAGGAACAGTTTTTTAAAGACGCAAAAACCTATTCCGGAATATTTCTGAAGAGATAAACTGCTACTATTCCGAAAATTAACGGCACAATCCATGCAGCAATAATCGGTGGCAGCACCCCTGCAAAACCCATGGAGAGCATCATTGTGTATGTAAACCAGTAGATAGTACTTATTAATAATCCAAGCCCTGCTGCAAAAAGGCCCCCTCCGATATTGCTCCTCAATGAAAGGGATATACCCAGGAGAATCATGAAGAAGTTTATAAATGGATATGATACCTTTGCGTTAAAGTCCACTATCAGTTTATCATTCTTAAACCCCGACCTTTTCAGCCTCTCTGTATATCTATAAAGTTCAAATATCCCCATCTCTTCCGGTTTTCTGATTCCTTCACTGAAAAAGTAAGGGGATTCAAGATAAGGATATTCCATTTCCTGAATCCTGTTAATCTTTCCACCTTCAATATCATATATAATGATATTCTTTAATACCCATTTGCCATCAGAACTTTCAGACCCTTCCCATTTTGCTTCTTCTGCCTCTATCCTTTCTTTAAGATAATCTTTTTCAAATATGAAAATGCTAACCTCTTTTGCAAGCTTTTTGTCAGGGATGTAAAGTTCAATTCTGACTGGAGAGCCGTTTGTTCCCCTTAGCCAGAGAGTACCATCTTCAAATTTAATATTTTTATCTTTTTTCTTAAGTATTTTTTTTATTTCGTTTGCCCTTCTTGAAAAATCAGGTGCAACAACCTCTCCAATCACAAAGGCAAGTAAACTTAACAATACACCTAACAGGATAAACGGATAAAAAAGTTTCTTTAAGCTCCCTCCAGTGGCCTTTATTGCAACAAATTCTCTGTTTCTGGAAGCATGGCTGAATACAAAAAGGCTGCATATAAGCACAGCTGCCGGCAGCAGGTATAATAGATATTTGGGAAAGTTGAAAAAGGCATACATCGACAAATTCACAAGAGAAGGCCTGTTAGGCATGAACTCGTCAATCTTTTCTATGAGTTCGAGGATACTGAATATTAAAGCAAGACCTGTACCTATGAGAACCAAGAGCTTTAAGAATTCTTTAAGGTAATACCGTTGTAATATAAGCATCTTTTATTGTAATCCGAAAGATTTATTTTGTTATTGCGATCTCTGTTATCTATATTATTACATTCATTCAACTGTTGCGCGCATTCCTGAAAAGGAATAACCCCAATAAAACTAAAATTAACGTGGATGTCCAGGCGCCAATGTAATGAGATATCTTGCCGGCCCTGACAAGATTTTCACCGTATATTAGTAGAACATAATACAGAGTAAATACTCCTAAACCTATTGCCAGGCCCCCGAGTCTGCCGGATTTCCCTGCCATAAGAGAAAGAGGCGGCCCCAGGAAGACAAGAATTATACAAAGCAACGGCAATGACAGCCTCCTGTCGAGTTCAAGCTGCAGTGAAGAAGTACGCTTAGTTTTTTTCCTTATCTCTTTAACCAATTCAAAAGGGGTAAGCTCAGGGATCTTTTTAGATGGAAGGTCTGATTCAAGCTCAAGTATCATGTTATATTTTTCGAAAATCAGTTCAGTTGTGTTTTCGCCCTTTGCAATATGAATATACCCATCCTTAAGGAAAAAGTTAGCGCCAGAACCCTCCGACCTGTACATCTTCCCTTCTTTAGCTACAAGCACCTTCGGTTCGTTTTTATTCCTTCCATCGTACATAAAAAACCCCCTGAAAGTGTCCTGGGACGGTTTCTCTCTTATCATAATAACTATGTCTTTGAATAAAGTATTAAAGGTACCTTCTTCTATTGCCGATGGCAGACGGGTTGTAATAACACTTGTTATCTCATTTCTGAGCCATGTGCTGCTCCTCGGCCCAATGTACAGGCTCACGATCATATTCAATAAAAAGCAAATTGTACCAAGAACAAAAACAGGTTTTGAAATACTGTAAAAGTCCATGCCGCTTGTCTTTAATATTACAAGCTCATTGTCAAGATTTAGCCGGCCATATACAAGTAGTATGGACAGAAGTAACGCCATAGGTATGGTCAGCAAAAGCAACTGTGGCTGTAAATACAGGATGAGTTCGGCCATATCTATAATTGATGCGCCTACACCTGAGAGGAATCTGGTCAGTCTGAGTAATCTTTCCATCATGAGAATCAGATTCAAAAATGCAAGGGTAATTATAAAGGTAAGGGTTAATTCCTTAATTATTGATCTATATATTATTTTCATGGACAGTATTTGGCTATTTTAGCATACCCCGGCAAAAACCTATTTTTATTGATCAGGATTCTATCTTTAAGGCAGTAACAAAGCAGTTTAACTCTTTCTTTATTCTGCATTGAAAAATTCTGACAAAAGGTTTTAAATACAAACATCATTTATTAATTTATATATTCGGGGAAAGAGAGGACAAGATGAAAGACTATTTATATGATGAGGTTGCAAAAGTTGCTTATGATCTCCACGAAAAGAGAGGAGGGATTCACGGATACGATATAGACGACTGGCTTGATGCAGAAAGAATCGTATTGGAAAGATCTGCAAAAGGAATTGCAAAAAAGCATTCAAAGATCAAGGCCAAGAAAGCAAAATAAAAAAGAAGATTTAATAATAGATTTATGTCAGGAAGCAAACCTTCTTCCGCACCTGTGATATAGTTCTTAAAAGGTAATGTCAAGTCTTTTCTGCAAATTCTCACAGAGCCTTTATCCTCAACGGTTTCCATTGGTTCCGCTTAAGCGGCGATCCTTTGCATTTTAGGTAATGTCAAGTCTTTTCTGCAAATTCTCACAGAGCCTTTATCCTCAACGGTTTCCATTGGTTCCGCTTAAGCGGCGATCCTTTGCATTTT
>Ga0154657_1023_pt5 | contig 27754 bp, 27 predicted proteins | sample Rifle2008BG13ft_FD_116086 | JGI IMG/M metagenome (GOLD analysis project Ga0154657, IMG submission 116086) | Nitrospirae bacterium RBG_13_39_12 | reverse complement strand
CTATTAAAATTATTTTCTTCATATTCCTCTCCTTTTTGGTTTTTCATAAATTTTTTCAAGATAATTAATGTCCGTGCACATCGCCCTTAGGAGTCTTCTCCTTCTCTTTGCTCACAGGTTCTTTTAATGGTGTCTCACTCACTCCACAACTCGTTCCAGCAATACATTCGTATGCCTTTTTCATCTGGTCCATCATCTCCATTTGGGATGCTTCAGTTGCTGTTTTTGGGTCCTTTATGTGCAGTTCATGTAACTCTATCGCTTTTTTTAGCCACTGCTCAGCGCAAGTCTGTCTGCACTGAGAAACATCAGATGGTTCCCCCTTCATTCCGCCCACCATCATACACTTGCACATAGACATCATCTTCTGCATCTTCTCTTTCATCTGTGCCATGTCTTTCATCATCTTTTTTTTCTCAGCAGGTTTAGCGCCCGTAATCATCTTTTCCTGCATATTCATCATGTCCATCATCATCTGCATCATATCCTGCATCATCATCCCTTGACCCATCATCTGCATCATTGGCATCTGCTGGCCACCTTGCGTCATTCCCTGTCCGGGCATCTGCTGCATCATCGGACAATTCATCATGGGCTGCTGTCCTTCACCCATCATCATCCCTTGTCCCATCTGGCCTTGCTGGCCGCCCATCGTGCCCATTTGCGCATATGCAGGAACATTGAAAACAAACAAAACAAAAAAAATAAACATCCACTTTTTCATATCTTCCTCCTTAACAAGATTGATTAAATTTACATGACAATCCTTTTTGTTTCGATACTTTTTTGATGCTCACATCTCACCCCCTTTCACAGCGCCAATCCCAACAATTAAATTAACGAAATATTTAATGCCTAATATAACTGGAATCCAGAAGATGCCCATAGAAAACCATCCTAATCCAAATCCTGCTCCCCAAACATAGTCTTCCCCAATGCATAAATTTATCCCTTCTTAACAAGAGTATCAAATATCGAATAATATTTATTTATTTTCTTTTTTAGTATATTTCTCAGGATCCTTATCGAACTTATCCTTACAACCCCTTGCACAGAAAAAATAAGTCGTTCCTTTGTAAATGCTTGTTGCTGCTGCCCTTTTTTCATCAACGTCCATATTGCATACCGGGTCTTTTTTCATTTGTTTCACCTCACATATTATTATTTCGTACAGATTTAAGAAAAGACTATCAAAAACTTGGGGAATCTTCAAATCTAATAACTTCCGGTGTTACCGTTTTAAAGCTTTATTGTTGCAGTTTATTTAATGCTTCTTTGGCTGCCAGGGTTTCTGCCTCTTTTTTACTTTTACCACATCCAGTCCCAAATATTTTCGCGGCTATATAGACTTCTATTGTAAAAATCCTTTTGTGTTCCTTCCCCTCCTGCTTTATCATTTTATATTCAGGAATAGTACCATAATTTAATTGGGTCTTTTCCTGAAGCTCTGTTTTAAAATCATGGAATTCACCAGAAGTTAATATCATATCTATTTTTTCTTTAAACAACCTCAGTATAATTTCCCTTGTTTTCTTGTAACCGCTGTCCAGGTAAACAGCGCCTATAACAGCTTCAACTGCATCTGCCAGCAAAGAGCTTTTTTTTCTCCCGCCGGTAGAATCCTCTCCCTTTCCGAGCCTGAGATATCTTCCGAGACATATAGAGACTGCAATTTCATAAAGTACAGATTCCTTTACAAGATATGATTTAGTCTTCGCCATAATAGATTCTGAAAATTTGCTTTTGGAAGAAAAAAGATATTCAACTATCACAAAACCAAGGACAGAATCACCAAGAAATTCAAGCCTTTCATTGTATTTATCTGCCTTGTCCGGATTTTCGTGTGAAAAAGACCTGTGGGTCAGCGCTTCTTGAAGAAGCTTTTTATTCCTGAAAATATAACCGAGGCGCTTTTCTAATTCAATAATATCTTTACTGGACATTAAAGAAGAGAAGTCAGGTGAACCCATAACTTCATATCAATTTTCATATTTTTTAAAAAGCAGGCAGGCATTTGTTCCACCAAATCCAAAAGAGTTGCTCAACGCACAATCTACCGTCATTTTCCTTGATTCATGGGGAACGTAATCCAGGTCACATTCAGGGTCCGGATTATCCAGATTTATAGTCGGAGGGACAATCCCTGTGTGAATACTCAAGACAACTACAACCGCTTCAACACCTCCTGCAGCACCTAGTAAATGCCCTGTCATGGATTTAGTAGAACTGACAGGTATTTTGTACGCATGCTCACCAAAAACTGTTTTTATAGCTTTGCTTTCAATCTCATCTCCATATTTTGTCGAGGTACCATGCGCATTAATATAGTTCACTCCTGAAGGGTCAATCCCTCCATCTTTAAGAGTCATCCTCATGCATCTTGCAGCACCGTCGCCGCCAGGTGCAGTGATATGGTATGCATCTGCCGTCATTCCATATCCGATTATCTCTGCATATATTCTTGCTCCCCTGCCTATAGCGCTTTCAAGATTTTCAAGTATTATAATGCCTGCACCTTCTCCCATCACAAAACCGTCTCTTCCAACGTCAAAAGGTCTGCTGGCTTTTTCTGGGTCATCGTTTCTTGTTGAAAGAGCTTTCATTGCATTAAAACCGCCTATGCCCAAAGGTGTTATTACCGCTTCTGTACCACCGGCAATCATGGCATCGGCATCGCCCCTTTGAATAATTTTATAGGCATCTCCTATTGAATGACTCCCGGTAGCACATGCAGTAGCCACTGCAGAGTTCGGTCCTTTAGCTCCAAATTTAATAGATATCTGACCTGATGCAAGATTTACAACCAGCATCGGAATAAAAAAAGGGCTGATCCTTCGCGGCCCCTTTTCAATATAAACAGAATGATAATGTTCTATGGTATAAAGACCTCCTATGCCGGATCCGACTATTACACCTATATTCTCAGCATTGTCATCAGATATTTTAAAACCGGAATCGTCGATCGCCATTTTTGCTGCTGCAATTGCAAAATGGATAAAACGGTCCATCTTCTTTATCTCTTTGAGTTCAATATAATCCTCAGGATTAAAGCCTTCTACCTCTCCTGCTATCTTCGTCGGAAAATTTGCAGCGTCAAATTGGGTAATCTTTCTTATACCAGACTTACCCGCAATAAGGCGACCCCACGTCTCATTAACGCCGATACCAAGAGGTGTAACCATCCCCAGCCCTGTAACAACAACCCTTCTTTTATCCATCAGGCAGATGCTTTTTTCTTGTTGATATATTCAATGGCATCTTTGACTTTTGCAATTTTTTCTGCATCTTCATCTGGTATCTCGATCCCGAAAGCCTCTTCAAATGCCATAACGAGTTCAACTGTATCCAGAGAATCAGCCCCCAGGTCCTCTACAAATGATGCCTCCGGTATTACTTCAGACGATTTCACACCAAGCTGTTTTGCTATAATTTCCTTCAGTTTTTCTTCCAACATTAATTCACCTCCATTTTAGAATTCAAAAACAAAAACTCAAAAATTTAACTTTCTTAATATTCTGCATTTTTAAAATTACATATACATACCGCCGTTTACATGTATAACCTGACCGGTTATATAGCCTGAATCAGGCGACGCAAGAAAAATGACGGCATTTGCAACATCTTCTACTGTACCAAATCTCCCTAACGGAATCAGCTTACTCATCTCCTCCTTTATATTTTCCTGCAGAACATCTGTCATCGCAGTCTGTATAAAACCCGGGGCAACAGCGTTTACTGTTACTCCCCTGCCTGCATATTCTCTGGCAACTGTTTTGGTAAATCCAACTATCCCTGCTTTTGAAGCACTATAATTCGCCTGTCCCGGATTACCCATGAATGCAGCTACAGATGTAATATTTACAATCCTGCCGTATCTCTGTTTAGCCATGTCCTTCATTGCTTCCCTGGAACACAGAAAAACACCTTTAAGGTTGATGTCCAATACCGAGTCCCATGCTTCTTCTTTCATCCTGAGCAGAAGCCCATCTTTAGTTATGCCCGCGTTGTTTATTAATATGTCTATCCTTGAAAACTCCCTGCGTACTTCTTCAAATACCCTTTCAACTTCTTCAGAATTCGATACATCAAGTTTTACTCCAAAAGCCTTGGCACCAAACTCTCTAAGGGCCGCTGCCGACTCATTAGCAGTATTAAGGTTTCTGCCCGCAACTACAAGATCCGCACCTGATTTCGCAAGTTTTACAGCAATTGCTTTCCCTATACCACGCGTTCCACCTGTAACCACTGCAACCTGCCCCTTAAATTCCATATCTTACCTCCCTCAAAAAACCGACCTTAATTTTAACAAAGAGTTCTTCTCTTTTCCAGTTTTTATTTATTCGTTTTTTATGAAGGCACATAAGAGTTATTGTAATATTGGCTATTTTATGGTAATAATATTAAAGAAAAAAGTAAAAAGCTACTCTAATAAAAATAGTTTTAAGGGATCCCGCTTAGGTTAAGGTTAGCATAAATCTGAATTATAAACCATATACTAAAGAAAGAGATCAAAAGAAATGCAATGTAAAGTGTATCTAATCGATGTGACAAACAGGGATGGGGTACAAACATCCAGGATTCTCCTTCCCAAATTAGCCAAGACGATGTTAAACATCTATCTCGATGAAATGGGCATATATCAGAGCGAAGTTGGGTTCCCTACACTTAAACATGAGGTCAATTACATAAACGCAAACCTTGAACTTATAAAACTGGGTGCCATAAAAAGGATTCACCTGGAAGGCTGGTGCAGGGCAATACCTGAAGACGTCAGGCTGAGCTTCAAAAACTGTCCTGAACTAAAACACATAAATATATCCATGTCAACATCTGACATAATGATAAAGGGCAAGTTCCAAGGGAAAAAGACCTTCAATGACATTATCAAATCTCTTGTTGAATCAGTTAAGACCGCAAAGGAACTCGGGGCAAAAACAGTAGGGGTGAACGCAGAAGATGCCTCAAGGACAGAGCTTGACAGGTTAATAGAATTTACCCTTGCCGGCAAAGAAGCCGGAGCTGACCGTTTCAGATACTGTGATACGCTTGGAACAGATGACCCGATAACCATATATGAGAGAACAAAGGCACTTGCACTGGCAACAAAATTCCCTCAGGAAATGCATTGCCACAATGACCTGGGAATGGCAGAAGCTGTTTCCGTAGCCGGTGCGCGCGGGGCTATAGAAGGCAGCGTTGATTCCTATATAAACACAACAGTCAATGGCTATGGAGAGCGTTGTGGTAATTGCGATCTTGTATCAACAATCCTGGCGCTCAAATTCTCACAGGGGCTAAAAGACAGGCTTCCACTTGATGAACACGTGGATCTTAAAAAAGCATGGAAAATAGGGAAGTATGCTTCCTACGCGTTTAATATTCCAATCCCGATAAATCAGCCTGGAGTAGGTGCGAATGCATTTGCTCACGAATCAGGAATACACGCAGACGGAGCATTAAAGGACAGGCGTAATTACGAACTCTATGATCCTGAGGATGTGGGCAGAGGAGAGCCGGAACTTTTCGAAACCGGAAGAATAATAACAACAGGCGGGTATGGAGGGATTAAAGGCTTCAGACATGTCTGCGACAAACTTGGGATACATCTCCAGAATGACAATGAAGCGAAAAGTATCCTTGAACTCGTGCAATATGCCAACCTTCACACCCAAAAGCCGCTTACAGATGATGAGTTAAGATTTATCGCTATCTACCCTGAAACTGTGCGGAAAATACTGACTGTTGATATTTAATGCATAAAATTACTTTAATCCCTGGAGACGGCACAGGGCCCGAAATCTCCGAGGCTGCAAAACGTGTTATTGAAGCTACAGGTGTTCCTATTACATGGGATATTCAGGAGGCAGGCCAGGATATTTTTGAAAAAGAAGGGACTCCCTTACCTCAGAGAGTAATTGACTCCATAAAAAAAAATAAGGTAGCACTTAAAGGCCCTGTTACCACTCCTGTTGGAAAAGGATTCAGGAGTGTTAATGTTGCACTCAGACAAAACCTTGACCTCTTCTGTTGTCTCAGGCCTTGCAAAACCTTTAAAGGTACCAGGACAAGATATGAAGATATTGACCTTGTCATAATCCGTGAAAATACAGAGGATCTCTACGCCGGAATCGAATTCAACAAGGGATCCGAAGATGCAGGCAAATTAATCAGCCTGATTAAAGAACTGTCAGGAAAAGTTATCCGGCCTGATTCCGGGATAAGCATAAAACCCATATCTGTTTTTGCTACAGAACGGATTGTAAAATTCGCATTCGAATTTTCAAGAAGGAATAAAAGGAAAAAGGTTACGGCTGTCCATAAAGCAAACATCATGAAATATTCAGACGGACTCTTCCTTGAAACTGCGAGGGAAGTTGCCAAGGGATATCCGGATATTGAATTTGAAGATAAGATAATAGACAATTTATGTATGCAGCTTGTCCAGAAACCCGAACTTTATGATGTAATAGTCCTCCCCAATCTGTATGGTGATATTGTATCTGACCTTGCAGCAGGCCTTATAGGCGGACTCGGCCTTGCACCAGGCGCAAACCTTGGAGATGAGTTTGCTGTGTTCGAGGCTGTCCACGGAAGCGCTCCAAAATACAAAGGGTTGAACAAAGTCAACCCACTTGCTATGATACTTTCCGGGATCATGATGCTAAGACATTTAGGAGAACCCCGTGCAGCTGAAAGACTTGATACCGCTGTCACGTCATTAATAGCAGAAGGGAAACACGTGACATATGACATGAAACCCAGACCGGATGATCCAACAGCGGCAACAACATCAATGGTAGCAGATGCTATAATTGAAAAATTAAACTATTCACCAAATGGAAACTGAGAGTTCACCTAAAACAGACCCCGCTAATAATTTTAAGATTCAAACCCAGGGGATAAGAACCTTAAAACTATTCTATTTTGAATTCTTATTTTCAAAATTTCTATTTTTTAATCAACATGTGGCCTGATATTTTTATTATCATCGTCTTTATTCTCTTAAATGGTATTTTTGCTTCGGCTGAAATAGCTGTAGTCACGATCAGACGGACACGTATTAAACAACTGGTTAATGATGGCAGAAAAAATGCTGTTGTTTTGAATAGACTTAGAGAAGAGCCTGATAAATTTCTCGCTACAATTCAGATTGGTGTAACATTAGCCGTTTCACTTGCATCCGCCATCGGCGGTGCTGTTGCAGTCAAAACTCTGAAACCAGTTATAGAAAACATACCAATATCTTTTATATCACTCTCCAGCGACGCCATATCCATAGGTGTTGTCGCAATAATCATTACTTACTTTACAATCGTTTTTGGTGAACTAATACCAAAGTCACTGGCACTTTCGTATCCGGAAACTATCGGTCTTTCAGTTTCCCCTTTAATATACAGGTTTTCCAAAATAGCTACAGTCTTTGTTCAAATCCTGACCGTGAGCACAAACATTATATTAAAACCTTTCGGGAAAAAAGCATTCCGTCAAAGAGGCTATATTTCAGAAGAAGAGATAAAAATGCTCATTGAAGAAGGCAGAGAAAGAGGCATCTTTGAGGCTGAGGAAAAGAAACTTATACACAGCGTTTTCGAATTCACAGACATGTCAGCCAAAGAAGTTATGGTGCCAATATTTCATATGGTAACAATACGTCTTAATATGAATCAGGAAGAGATAAAAACCATAATCTCAGAGGAACAGTTTTCCCGTTATCCTGTTGCCGGTAAAGATATTAACGATATCCGGGGCATTTTGTATGCAAAAGACTTTCAGAATGCATTGGGAAAAGGACAAGTAGATGTACGGAAGCTTGTTAAACCACCGTTTTTCATCCCCGAAACAATGAAGATAAGCACTCTATTAAGAGAAATGCAGAAAAAAAGGATTCATATGGCTTTAGTTATAGACGAATATGGCGGGGTTTCCGGACTTGTTACGATGGAGGACCTCCTCGAGGAGATCGTCGGAGAAATAAGGGACGAATATGATACAGAAAGTCCGGTTATAAAGCTCAGTGACGGAACATTCTTTGTAGATGCGTCTATTAGCATAAGAGACCTGAAAGAAGATTATAAAATAGAAATTCCCGAATCCACAGAATACGAAACCCTCAGCGGTTTTCTGTTGACAACACTGCAACGGATTCCTAAGATCGGTGATGTTGTTGAGACAGATGGAAAGAAGATAACCATCTCAGAAATGGTGGGACAGAGGATTGCCAAGGTAAAACTTGAGAAGCTGCCTGAAAAAACAGAAGCAGAACCGTAAAAAATTCTTTAGACATTTTTCATGTTTTTCAATTATAATTCATACCCACAATGAAGAAAAAGATATCAATAATAGGTTCCGGGAATGTTGGTGCCACAACAGCGCTTTTTATAACCCTGTCAGGCATTGCTGATGCTGTATTATTTGACATAGCAGAAGGTGTCCCTCAGGGTAAGGCACTTGATCTGGCAGAGGCATGCCCTCTTTGTAACTCATCATCTACAATAAAAGGGACAAACGATTATTCTGATACTGAAGGTTCTGAAATTATTATTATCACAGCCGGGTTTCCCAGGAAACCCGGGATGTCAAGGAACGATTTACTCCATTCTAATGCCGACGTAATAAGAGAAGCAAGCATTGCTATAGCAAAGACCTCTCCAGATGCTATTGTTATCGTTGTAACTAATCCAATGGACGTTATGGCGCAACTTACATGGAAAACAACCGGGTTTTCCTGCAAGCGTGTTATGGGAATGGGTGGTTTACTCGACACTTCAAGATTAACAGCATTTCTTGCATGGGAATTAAATGTATCACCTGAAGACGTAGAAGCAATTGTCCTCGGCGGACACGGTGATGAAATGGTACCGCTTTCAAGATTTATAACAGTCAAAGGGATTCCTGTAACAGAACTCCTTTCTTCAAAAAGAATCGATTCACTGATAGAAAGAACAAGAAAGGGTGGAGCAGAAATAATTGCATTACTTAAATCCGGAAGCGCATATTATGCTCCTGCAGCAGCTACATTTAAAATGGTGAAGTCAATACTTCTCGACGAAAAAAGGTTGCTCCCTTGCGCTGCTTATCTTAATGGAGAATATGGGATTAAAGACATCTATTTGGGTGTGCCTGCCATACTGGGGAAAGAAGGCGTTGAAAAGATAATAGAGATAAAACTTTCCAAAGAAGAGAAGGCACAGTTCAGGAAATCTTATGCATCAGTCAGAAACTTAATTAAAAAACTTTCAATTTAGCTGGAGGATAGATGGAAAAAACACTCTCAATAGTCAAGCCTGACGGTGTCAGTAAAAATCTGATAGGAGAGGTTATAAAAAGATTCGAACAAAGTGGACTCAGGATAGCAGCACTAAGACTTCTAAGGTTATCCAGAGATGAAGCAAAAGGGTTTTATATTGTGCACAAGGACAGACCTTTCTACGAAAGTCTTATCATCTTCATGTCAGAAGGCCCGATTGTTGTGATGGTTGCCGAAGGTAATAATGCAATTAACAAAGTCAGAGAAATTATGGGTGCAACAAATCCAAAGGATGCTGCACCGGGTACAATACGAGCTGATTTTGCTTCTGACATTGAGCACAACATAGTTCATGGATCGGATTCAAAAGAATCCGCCTCCTATGAGATACCTTTCTTTTTTCCTTCTATTGATATTCATTGAATCATTATTAATCCGAAAGAGACACATTATCTAATCACTCTTAAACTTCCCGGAATTGTATGTAGCGATAATTCCTGCTAACCCGAATAATGCAGACATTATTCATAAATTTGGCAACAGCAACTGAGGACAGAGTAGAGGAACGACCGAAAATGAGCACAAATACTCTATCATCAGTTCAACCAGAAAAGCATATAAATAATTTGTGCTAATATAATAAGGCAATACCAAATTTAAATCTTTCTTATCAGTCTGTTTTATATTTTTACAGCTAACTTAGAATAGCTCCGATATTGACTTTAAGTAGCTTAAAAAAGTATATTTAAAGTAGATGCAGCAGGAAGTATCCGGGAGGTAGAATGTTTGAGAAGTTTACAGAGCGTGGAAGAAAGGTAATTATATATGCTAAGGAAGAAGCTGAAAAACGCCAAAATGACTACCTTGGAACAGAACACCTTTTACTTGCTGTATTAAAAGAAGACGATGGCCTGCCTATAGCGATTTTGAAAAGGATGGGGATAACCCCTGAAGAAATTCGCCTCGAAATAGAAAGAAACCTGCCTCAGGGTACAAACATCATGACTTTTGGAGATATCCCTTTTACCCCAAGAGCCAAGAAGGTTCTTGAACTTGCTGTTGAAGAAGCAAGGCTCCTCGGTCACAATTATATCGGGAGTGAACACATTCTCCTCGGTCTGATAAGGGAAGAAGAGGGAATAGGTGGTAAGATATTAAGAAACTTCGGTGCCAACCTTCTTGGAGCAAGACAGCTCACTATCAACTTTTCTATAAGGGCACATACACAGGCAAAAGAAAAGAGGAGCACAACCCCTGCATTAGATGAGTTCGGAAGAGACCTGACCCTTTTAGCAAAGGAAGGGAAACTCGATCCCGTGATATGCAGAGAAGACGAGATAGAACGCCTGATACAAATACTGGGCAGGAGGATCAAAAACAACCCTGTGATTATTGGTGAACCTGGCGTTGGAAAAACAGCGATAGTTGAAGGGCTTGCACAGAAGATTGTCTCGAGTGATATTCCCGACAGCTTGCTGGGGAAACGCCTCGTTTCACTTGACCTGGGAGCTTTGATTGCAGGCACAAAATACAGAGGCCAATTCGAGGAAAGGCTTAAAATCGTGATGAAGGAAATCATACAATCAGACAACGTTATTCTCTTCATTGACGAACTTCACACCCTCATAGGCGCAGGTGCTGCAGAAGGGTCTGTTGATGCATCAAGTATGCTTAAGCCTGCATTATCAAGGGGCGAGATACAGTGTATCGGGGCAACCACACCTGATGAGTACAGAAAACATATTGAGAAAGATGGTGCGCTTGAACGCAGGTTTCAGCCGATAAACGTACAGCCACCTGATATTGAAAATACAATAACTATCTTAAAAGGTTTGAAATCCAGATACGAAGCATTTCACAAAGTCAAGATAAGCGATGGCGCCATTGAAATTGCAGCAAGGTTATCTGACAGGTATATTTCTGACAGATATCTGCCTGATAAGGCAATCGATGTTATAGATGAAACCGGGTCCAGAATCAAACTTAAGCGTTATACTCCTCCCCAGGAGCTGAAAGAACTGGAAAATGATATACAGAGGTTCTCAAGAGAAAAAAACCTGTACATAAAACTTCACGACCTCGAAAAAGCCTCGTCTGTCCGCCTGGAAGAAGAACGACTTAAAAGGATTCATGAACAGCTACACAAGCAATGGATAGACAACCTGAACAAAGAAACACCCTCTATAATTGAAGAAGATGTTGAGTATACCTTATCCAAGATGACAGGCATTCCACTCTCGAAACTTGAAGAAAAAGAATCGGAGAAACTGATAAAGATGGAGTTAAACCTCCATAAAAGAATAATTGGTCAGGAAGAAGCGATAAAGGCTGTATCAAGAGCAATAAGAAGGTCAAGGGCTGGGCTTAAATCCAACAAGAAACCCATTGGCTCGTTCTTTTTCCTTGGTCCTACGGGTGTCGGCAAAACCGAACTTGCAAAAGCCCTTGCATGGTTCCTGTTTAACGACGAAGCATCACTCGTAAAGATAGACATGTCAGAGTATATGGAGAGATTTAATGTTTCCAGACTTACAGGTGCTCCTCCCGGTTATATCGGTTATGAAGAAGGCGGACAACTAACGGAAAGAATAAGGAAGAAGCCTTATTCTGTGATACTTTTCGATGAGATAGAGAAAGCACATCCCGACATATTTAATATACTTCTTCAGGTTCTCGATGAGGGAGTACTTACAGACAGCTTCGGCAGAAAAGTTGATTTCAGGAATACAGTAATTATAATGACTTCAAACCTCGGAGCACGGATGATTGAAAAAGCAACACCTCTTGGATTCCAGAGCAACATAACCGGACTTGTTTATGAAAAAATAAAAGAAAATGTTCTAAATGAACTCAAGAAGACATTTAACCCTGAGTTCCTGAACCGTGTTGACGAAACAGTTGTATTTCACCCGCTTGAGAAAGAGCATCTTTTATCTATTATTGATCTGCTGGTAGAAGAAACAAACATGATTCTACTTGAACAGGAACTTATAATCGAGGTATCGCAGGAAGTAAAAGAATGGATACTGAAACATTACTACCAGCCATCTTATGGTGCGAGGCCGATGAGAAGAGCTGTTCAAAAGGTGGTAGAAGACCCTCTTTCAGAAGAAATTCTCAAGGGAAGATTCAAAGGTATACATAAAATAAAAGTTATACTTGAAGGCGACACCCCTGTGTTTGTCGAAGCCGAGGAAGCCATATCCATCCTGTCTGGTGCCAATTAATTCAAACAAGTTTGATGAAATGTCATTGCGATCCGCCAAGGGCGAAGAAGCGATCTCAAAACTGGCTCGGAACAATCTCCTTAGAAAAGACTGTCACCTCCCCGCAATGACTCGCAATAACATAAATTGAAATCCAAGGGACCTATCCTTTTTATCGTCTTGCTCTCTGTAATCATTATGGTTTTTTTCATCGCAAGACAACAGCATCCCCCGGCATTTACTGACATTGAACTTGTCGACTCCAATAACAATAAAATAAGACTTGCTGAATTGAAAGGTTCGGTCGTATTTGTTAATTTCTGGGCCACCTGGTGCGAGCCGTGCGTGGATGAACTGCCGTCCATCGAAAATTTATTCAGAAAGATGTCAGTTAACTCCAAATTCAAGATGATAACCATCCTATTTAAAGACAGTGAGCGCAATGCATTGAGTTATATGAAAATAAATGGCTACACCTTTCCTGTATATCTCAATCCCGATAGTTCTGCTGCTAAATTCTTCGGGGTTACGGGTGTGCCCGAGACTTACATAATCGACAAGAATGGAATTCTGAGGGAAAAAGTGATAGGTCCGGCAGAATGGGACACCCCAATTGTTGTAGAAGCACTGCTCAAACTTGTTGATGAAAAATAGCCATGGGAAGGGTCAGGCCTTGTGATCCCTCACTTCTTTTCGTCGGAACACTTTATTCCGATGAAGGAATATTAAATAAATCAAAAAATATACTAGAGCAAAACTTCGGAGATATTTTACTTTCAAGTCAGCCTGCATCATGGCAATACTCTGATTACTATAAGGATGAAATCGGATGGCCGTTATTCAGGCAGTTTATTTTTTTTAAAACCCTGATTGATCCCGGATTTCTTGCTGACATTAAATTAAAGACCAATACAATCGAAGATGAATTATCATCTGATGGGAAAAGACGCATCAATCTCGATCCCGGTTACCTTACTTTGTTCAATATAGTCCTCGCATCCACAAAAAATTACGTTCACCGCATCTATTTAGGAAAAGGGATTTACGCCGAGGTTACACTTATTTTCAAAGATGGAACATACAATCCTCACCTCTTTACCTACAGGGATTATCAGGATAAAACGTGTATTGATATATTTATGAATGCAAGAGAACTGCTAAAAAAGATGCAAGTCAATTCATGATATTTTTTATCACGTTTACCAATCCCTTAAAATGTTCTCTTTAATACATAGAACTCCGTGGCCTTAATTGAAACTACTTTATTGCTGACTTCGGAATGGAGTTAGCTAATCGCTTTTTCTTTTTTCAATTGTCTTTTTTCTTTAAGGGTGTGTTTTGGTTTTTTCTTTAGATTTGTTTTTTTCTTGTCTTTTTCTTTACCCATTAAATGCCTCCTTTATTAATAGTAATCATCATCATTATTATACCAAGTATTAGGGTGTTTAGTTCAGGAACTTATATGCTTTTTGAGATTAGAGAGTATTAGTGTTACATTTTATTTACTAAATCTTCCACTTCAATTGAAATTCGATTTCTTCTGTTTGTTTTCCTCTCTCATGCTCAATATTGATCCCTTCGGGATACTTTAGCTTTAGAGTGTTGAAGTTTGAAGCTCAACCCCTGTGCTTTCTTTGAACAACTATCTCTTTATTTTTCCCTCTACAACAATTCAGACAGAAAAAAACTATTTTCTTTTAACCAATGCCGCTTTTTTTTGTAATCCGGGATAATTGATCCAATCTTATTCCAGAATTTTTCAGAATGATTTTTAACAATAAGATGGCAAAGCTCATGGACAACAACATAATCGATCATTGATATTGGTGTCATAACTATCTTCCAGTTAAATCTTAAGACTCCTGAGTGGGAACAACTGCCCCAACGTTTTCCCTGCTTTGTTATTATTATTTTTTCGGGCTTCTTGCCTATAAGTTTGGAATATCTCTTGAGGCGTTCATTTATTTTTCTCGTTGCCTGTTCAATATACCATTCGATGAGCTTTCTTCTCACAGACTCGGATATTGCCTTGCCCGATAATTTATTGCTAATTTCAACATAAAATCTGCCGCCCATAAGTTTGCAGAGACGCTCTTTTCCATGATTTATTCTTATTACTTTTAGTCGATATTGTTTCCCTATATACGGGAAAGACTCCCCGCTTACAAATTCTTTCTTGGGTATTTCGGCAATGAGTTTTCTGATCTTTTCCTGCTTCTGCACAATCCACCCGGCCCGCTTCAAGAGGATTTCTTTTATCCGATCTTTTCCCAAAAGATAAGGTGACAGGACTACGACTGTAGAATTGGGTTGTATCTGCAGTGCTACTGTTTTTTTGCGTCTGCCTCTTTTAATTTCAAACTTTATCTTTTTTTTGCCGTATGTTATTTGTTCCATATTAAATATCTTTCAGTTGAGAGCTTGCGAGAGACATGATCCCGTAGACTAAAGGCTCTGTTTCATCCTTTGGACATCCACCGGCTTTAAGTTTCCTCCTGATCAGGCTCCTTATTTCTCGTTTAATATCCTCTTTCTCTGTCCAGTCAATAACCCGCTTCTCTTTAATTATCCTGATAATTTCCTTTGTAAATTCTACCTGTTCCTTATTGGAATCGTGAAATAGTTTTCCCTTAAACTGACTGAACAACCCGTAAAAAGCCAACTCTTTGGTGTCCTTTAATCCAAGAGACTTTGCATAAGTCTCTCTTCTTTCTTCCCGCTCCCTGATTTGCAGAAGGATTTTCAGGTATTCTGCCTCATCTTTTCTCTCTTTTTTGTTTTCTGCAATCAATGTTTCCAGTTGGTCTTTAAGTGAGCCATAAAAAACCGGGTCTTCGGCAATCTTTTCCGCAACAGTTTCTCTCATTGCATATTCAATATGACTTGCCTTTGCTCGTGTACTACCTTTAATTTCAAGCTTTTCCTTAAAATCAGGCGCGGTGATATTTATCGGCTCAAGAATTTCCTCTATCCCTATATCTGTTATATGAGCATGAATCAGGGCCTCTACTTTCTTGCTGCAGTCTTTCAGACTCATGCGCTCATCACGGTAAAGATTTTTAGCTCCTTCGCGTATAGTCCCGATGAATTTAAAGTCTTCCACATAAGGATTGACTACCGGGTCCGGCATCAAAAGGTCCATGCTTTTTGCAAATTCTCTGAAGGCCATATCAAACTGTGATCTAACATCCTCCGGCTCAAGAATCTCCATGCATCTCTGCAATATGTCTTCCGGCCTTCCCCTTGAACGGTTTACCTTTTCAAAATATTTCATTGTTTCTTTATGCCAGTAGGCGAGATTGGCTAATTCTTTCTTTATGTCATCAGTTCCAAAGATGCCCTCAAGGTCTTCCTTGTCAAACATCACCAGCGCCTCGGCAAGCTCTTTTCCAACACCGGCGTAATCAACAACAAGACCAAAATTCTTTCTCGGAAATGTACGGTTTGTACGGGCAATTGCCTGGAGCAATGTATGCTCCCTTAATCTTTGATCAAGATACATCACCTGTTCTATTGGTGCATCAAACCCGGTCAGGAGCTTATCGCAGACAATAAGAAACTCAAGCGAATTTTTATGATCAATAAAAGCCTCTTTTATGCTCTTTTCTTTAGGTGGGGTAAGCTTGTATTTTTCTTTCCATTCTTTAGAATCATCATTATTTACTGTCATCACAACTGCCGAACGTTCAGACCCTACAAGTTTATCAAGTTCATTTTTATACATGACTGCTGCCTCTCTGTCAGGAGCTACTATCTGCGCCTTGAAACCATTAGGCTTTATATGATCTGAATAATGTTCGATTATATCCCTGGCAATCCTTGCAATACGCCTGTCTGATTTTGCAAGAGTATCTATTGTTGCATATTTTTTCTTTAACTTTGCTTTTTCTTCAGGTGTCTTGTCGTAGAAAAGTTCATCAAAGAGCTGGTCAATAGTCTTCCCGACAACCTGCAACTGAGCCATCCTGCTCGCATATTTAACAGGTACGATCTCCCCGTCGTCCTCGGCATTTTTGATTGTGTAAGCGTCAAGATATTTCTCACCTACAGGGCTGAAATGGCGATAGGTATTCCGGTCTCTTTTATCGAGCGGCGTACCTGTAAAGGCGAAAAAAGAAGCGTTGGGAAGTGCATTCCTCATATTCAGTGCATAAGATCCATACTGGCTTCTATGCGCCTAATCAGTCATTACAACGATATTTTTAGCTTTAGATATGGGCTCCGTCAATTCCTTTCTGAAAAGGAATACTGTGGTAAGGATTGTATGCCCGATGTTGCCGCTTAATAAATCATATAATTTCCTGTGTGTTCCGCCCTTTTCCTTTATCTGTACCGGGTTCGGAAAATTGCAATTCCTGAACGTCTTGCTTATCTGGTCGTCAAGGTCAATACGATCTGTTACAACAACAATAAAAGGATTCTTGAGCTTCTCCTCTTCGCGCCTCAGCTTGACAGCGGCAAAAAGCATTGTAAGAGATTTGCCTGAGCCTTGCCAGTGCCACACAACCCCTCGTTTTTCGTCCTCCTCTGTCACCCGTTTAAGAATTTTATTTACAGCCCTGAACTGCTGGTATCTGCAGACCTTCTTGATTATCTTCGCCTTGTCGTATTCATATGCAATAAAGTTCTGAATGATATCGAGCAGGTTCTTTTTGTTCAGCACCCCGGCTATCAGGATTTCCTGTGACGTTGGTTTGTCCGACAAATCCTCTTTTCTGATAAGTCCGAGAGCGAGCATTTCTTTGACGCTTGGATGGTCAGCCATATTAGGAAGTTTTTCTTTGCTCTTATCTTTCCATTCGTGGAATTGTTCAGGGTCTGCGCCGATTGAACCGTACTTTGCGCCGAAGAGATTCAGGCCGATAATGATCTGGTTTGTATGAAACAACTGGGGGATTTCATTCTGATAGCGGACAAGCTGAGTCAACGCCTTGCTTAAGCCGGTCTGTTTTGCAACAGGGCTTTTACATTCAATAACAACCAATGGAATGCCGTTTATAAAGATAACTATATCAGGTTTATCTGTTTCAGAGGGGCCTTTGACCCAGAGTTGGTTGACAACAAGAAATTCATTCTTTTCAGGTTTCTCAAAATCAATGAATCTGACAGTCTTCTTTTGCCTGTGACCACCGTAATCCTGATCAATGGATATTCCGGCGATGAGGTCTTTATGGAACTTCTGGTTAGCCTCAATAAGCCCTTCTGCCTGAATATGGGTAACACGCCTTATTGCCTTGTTGATGGTGTTTTCAGTTATATCTTTGTTTATCTCTTTAAGCTTCTTCTTCAGTCTTGAGACAAGAACAACCTCACGCCTGCTTGTGCGCTCACATTTCTCCTTAAGTTCAGGGTCTAATTCATCACCCTGAATGTAGTCATATCCGAGCCTTTTCAACTGCTCGATAGCAGGTTTTTCAGAAAGATTGTCTTCAGTGAACAACCCTGCAGCAAGCTGCAGGGTATCAAAATTTATAAACTTCGTTATTCTGTCATTCCGTGCTTGACACGGAATCCAGTTCATTAGTCTTATGGATCCCTTCCGTCAATATGTAAGACGTATTCGCAGGAATGACACAAAGAAACCCTGTAGCAAGCTACAGGGAATTATCAAGTTAAAAATCGGCTTTGGCATATTAATGCAAATAATGCAATTCACGGTAGGCATATGTGTAGCAAAAGCTCTTGAGCAGCTCCTTTGTGAGCGGTTTAATGACTCAGAAAACGTGCACGTTTTCATTCATATCATTTAAATAACCATGCATGCGCAAATCCTGCATTCAAGAGATTATGATGCATATGTGCCTGCCAGATTTAAAACCTAACTGCATTTTTCGGGTTAATGCAATTTTACTCTTACTTTGCCAGTTAGTAAAATTTGCATGAGGGATATTTTGAGTTCTTTTAAATATTTTAAAAATTGTTGCTCCATAGAATCATTATCTTCAAGAGACAACAGAATATTTATAATTTCTCTTTGCTCATTAATAGGTGGTTTCGGTACAGGTATAGAGTTACAATTAACCTTATTCATATATGGTATAGTCGTTTTTGTGGCAATTTTTTCCATATATGGTCTCTGTAAAATTAAAACATAACGAAGAAAGTTTGCATCGAGGTCATTAGATGGAATAAAAGCGTGTAATTGCTGATTGATAACTATTTCCCGATCGGTTATCGCTACAATTCCAAATTCTCCAACACACGACATGATAACTGAACCGCGTGGAACAACTCTTGTCCCACACTTTTTTATCTCATCTAAGGAAACACAAAGACCTTGTTTTGATTCTTTTATTTTAGGATCTATTATGTCAGGAATTGTAACCCAAGGAATTTCTCCATCAAATGATTTAGGTTTATTTCTCCCTGGAACTATACAATCACACTCTTCTCCGATCTTGACAACATCCCATTTTTCCGGAATCTTCCCAATCTCCGTCTTCTTAAACTTCTTATGCCCGATGCCGCGTGTGAGGAGTCGCTGCATCAGTCCTTTTTTAAGCTCCTTTGTCTTTTCAATAATCCTGTCCGTCTCCTCAATAGCATCATCAACAGTCGTCAAAATCTCAGCGATCTTTTTTTGCTCAGGAAGAGGGGGAGCGAACATTAAAAAATCAGAGAGGTCTTTCCGGTTTATTGCTTCAAAAGTACTGCCTTGTGAAACTTTTTCTAAAGCCTTTCTATGAAAAAGCATAGATTGATACAAATATTTATCATCTATCTTTGTTGCTCGTATCGCACTAAGTCCTCTTCCAATACAACATTCATGTGGAACAATGTTTATTTCACCTACGGGGGCACGCACGCTTATCAAAATATCACCTTTCTGAGCTATCTTTAACGGTTTCTTGCACCATCTCCTTGTTGTTGGATATTTCGGGCCAAAATCAGCGTTGCCCTGATAAAATGGCACGCCGTCTTCGTAGTCATGACAAACTTGTGACGAGGGCGATTGCCCCATATTTATTTCAGCCACTTGTGATAATGATAACACTTCCCAGTCCACCGGTATCTTACCTATCGGCGTATCTTTAAATTTAATCCCTGTTTGTAAACTTTTTACTTGTGCCATAAAAGCTATTTAACCTCATTAATGTCATTCCCGCTTGTCGGGTCGCCTCAGCGACTCGCCGAGGAGAGAATCCTTCTGAACCCCTCTTTGGAAAAGAGGGGCAAGGGGAGATTTTATGGCAAATAGATTTATTCAAAAAATCCCCCTTCATCCCCCTTTACCAAAGGGGGAAAATACGGGAAAAGATTCCGGACAAGCCGGAATGACAGAGCTTGCTGTCTTCAAGCACAACTATTCTTCCACCCCGAACACCCTGATTATAAATTCTCTAAAAGCTTTTTCGTAGTTCTCCGGTCTTACACCGCGCCCCGGAATCGGCGGAATATCAATGCCGCTTTGTGCGAATTCATTCCCGACAATCTCCATTGCATCTCTGAGCTTTGAACTCTTTATATATTCTGATTTTGTTTTCCCTATTTCCAAAAGTACGGCCCATACTTTTGATAACGCCTCAAAAAGTGCAATCCAGTCTAACCATACAGGTCTCTTTATCTCCCCATAACTGCCTTTTGATAAAAACTCCCACCATCTTTCCTGCGAAAGCCAGTACTCGATTTTCCTTTTTCCCTTTATTCGCGTAAGCACAAGCCCTGATTTAGATAAGTCTATTAATGCATCCTGCGTTCCCCTGACAGATAGACCGATTGCCTTTGCAACTTCAGAAGGGTGACCGGCATCGTGGGTTAACAGGTAGAGGACACATTCAGCGCGGCTTCCGACTCCAAAAAGCGCTCGGAGCATGAACCTTATATTTGATTCTGCTGTTGGTATTACTTCCCTTGATTTTTTACTCGGGGTTAATAGAGTTCGGAACAATTTATATTTTAAAAATCGCTCGTCAACAGGAATACCCGCAATCCCTTCTATATGTTTTTCTATATATCTCAGTTTAAATAAGGGTTCCCGTTCTTTGGGTATGTTTTTGTAACAAAGTTTAGCAAGATTGTTCCATTTTCTCTCTAATCCCTGTGAAGAAAGAAATTCCGATACAGCGCCCATAAGACGGCATGTTTCATCTGTGCTTTCTCTGAGTATCCCTCTTAGTCTCTGAATATCAATCCAGTACCCGTTCGTCACAAGCCAGTCCATTACTTCATCAAAAAGCCTCGGTTCATAGCGTCCTATATCAAGAGTCAAGACGAGTAAGGCTTCAGGGTCGATAACCCAGGATTCTTTGGCTCTGGCTTCGCCAAGGACACCGATTGCAGACCACTGCCTCCATAAAAAATCAATTATATTGTTAAGGAATGTGTCTCTAAAGTCTTTCTGTGACATCTTCATACCCCATATGTCTTAACAAATCTTTAATAATCTGCCTGAAGCTTTCCGAGACATCATGAGTCATACTCCAGCGTGCAGCTTTTTCCAGCTCCTCTGATACAGGTTCTAATGCCAAGAGGTCGCTGTAATGCTTTCCCATTCCCTGATCCACTGCAGCATAGAGCTTGAAACAAATCTGATCATAGCGACTGAGAAAATGAACTATTAGTCTTTTGCCGAATCTTTTTGTCTCAACCCTTTCCATGAGCCCTTCTGGAAGACCAAAATCCACTGCTGAAGTTGGTCCTGGATTTAGCCATTTTTCAGGGAGGTCAAAATCCCTTGCCACTTTTTGAGAGGCATTGCTGAGTTCTGGTGGAAACGGCTCTGCCTTTTTGAGATGGATCTTTCCAGTGGAATTTCTCTCAGTAAAAGCAACCACATCAACATCCTTTGTTGCACGCCTGACCAGACCAAGCACATTCAGCGCAGAACCCCCGCAGACAACTAACTCTGGTATTGCTGCATTCATTTCATCTAGGTGTTCTCCCAATGCGCTAAGTATTTTCTCTATTTCTTTCCCGTCCTGAAACATGTCTAAATCTTATACCCTAATTCTTTAAGAAAATCATTCATTTTGTTCTCAGTCTTAGCCCGTTCTTTCTTTAAGTTTTTCAATTCATTAATAACTTCATGGACATCTATCTCCTCTTCTTCTTCAGTCACGTCAATATACCGCGCAATATTGAGGTTGTAATCATTGGAGCGGATTTCATCTAATGAAACTGCCCAGCAGTACTTGTCAATTGCTTTGTAGCCCCTGTATGCATCAACAATCTTCTTAATGTCCTGCCCTCTGAGTTTGTTCTGATTTTTACCCTCGAGATAATCATTTGCACCGTAGAGGAAAAATACTTTCCCCTTATGCTCTTTCGGTTTGTTTTTATTGATAATAAATAGACAGGCTGGAATACCTGTTCCATAAAAAAGATTTTGGGGCAGACCGATTACTGCATCAAGAAGATCTTCTTCAAGTATGCCTTGTCTTATTTTTCCTTCTGCCCCTCCACGGAAGAGTACACCATGCGGAAGTACGACACCTGCTCTTCCTGTGAAATTTAAGGTTGCTATCATGTGCTGAACAAATGCGTAATCGCCATAGCCTTTAGGTGGAATTCCAAATCGGAACCTCCGATAGGAATCATGCTGGGCCTCTTCATATCCCCAGTTCTTCAAGGAGAAGGGTGGATTTGCAATAACGATATCAAATTCCTTGAGCTTGCTTTTTTTAGTTAGAAGTCTTGGTTTTCTGAGCGTATCGCCCTTCTCAAGTGTGGCTGTTATTCCATGAAGGAGCATATTCATCTTGCAGATTGCCCACGTTCCGATATTCCTTTCCTGACCATAAAGTGAGACATTTTTCCAGTTCTGTTTATTTTCTCTAAGATGAAAAACCGACTGAATCAACATACCACCTGAACCACAAGCAGGATCGCTTATCCTCATACTTTCCTGAGGATCAAGTATCTCGACAAGGAGCTTAACCACTTCTTTTGGGGTGTAAAATTCCCCTCCTTTTTTCCCTGCATCGTCTGCAAATTGTTCGATTAAATATTCATATGCACGGCCAAGTATATCAGGGTCTGATAAATTGTCGTTTCTCAGAGAAAATTTGGAAAAATGGGCAATAAGTTTTGATAGTATTTCATCAGGTAGCCGATCCTTATCATTAAAATCAGTGGCAACCAGAACTCCTTCCAACTTTTTATCATTGGCTTCTTCGAGAGCTGCGTTTGCTTTATTAAGGAGTTCTCCCAAATTCTGGGTTTTGGTTTTGATATGATTCCAGTGCGCTTTCTTTGGGACAAAAAACCCATGCTCATCAGGCGTTTTCCATGCCAACTCCTTATCCTTTGTTTCTTTTTCCATTCTTTCGCCTTCCTCATCGAATACATCGGAAAGGCGCTTTAAAAAAAGAAGCCCAAAAATATAGTTCTTATAATCAGATGCATCTATGCTCCCCCGTAGGATATTAGCGGATTCCCATAGATGGGCCTTGAGTTTTTCTAAAGTTACTTTTTCCATATTATCCTCTTAGATTAAGATTGTTAGAGATTTTATAACATAATAATTTGCAATTGTCAATAATAGTTTATAGTTTATAATCAATAATTAATAAGATAAACTATAAATATGGGAATAACAGTGGGTCGCGTCTCAATTCCGAATAAATACACTTATATGGGGTAAACATTAAACATTTCTCAAGGAGAAGAAACTTCCGAATGTATGTTTCGAATGAAAATCATTATTTCTTATCGTATTCCAAACCTGGTCACTTGCAAATGGAGCAAACGAATTAAAATACCCTAAGTTGATTAATCAAACGGGCTGTTTTCTAATAAGTTGAAATTGAAGCAAAATGACTTCTAAAGAAGCTATCCGGGCAGGGTTACAATAACACTAAATTGTCTCTGTGGATTGCCTCATCAGAGTATTTATACCCGAGAACTTTTTCAATCTCAGATGTCTTTTTGCCTTTTATTTTATTAATTTCCGAAGAGGAATAGTTGGTCAGACCTTTGGCAATGCGGCTTCCCTTTGAATCAGTGCAGTAAACAGCATCACCTGTCTCAAAAATACCTTCAACAGAGATAATGCCGGAAGGAAGAAGGCTCTTCCCGCCCTGTATCAGTGCTTTTACAGCGCCTCCATCTATCACAATGCTGCCCTTTGAACGGCTGCCGTAGGCAATCCATCCTTTTTTTGAAGACAGCTTTTCTTTTTTCGGCTTAAATACAGTGCCACAGTGCTTACCTCCCATCAGGGATAAGAGCAGCCCTTCTTTTTTTCCACTGATTATATAGACTATGATTCCGTGGTTTACTGCCCTTTTTGCTGCAATGACTTTTGAATACATCCCCCCTGTGCCTACTGCGCTTTCTGCACCACCGGCTATTTTCTCGATTTCAGGCGTTATTTCCTCGACATGTTCAATAACCTTTGCTTTTGCACTGTGTTTCGGATCTTCTGTATAAAGCCCCTCAACATCCGAGAGTATTATGAATTTCTCAGCCTCTATCAGTCCTGCAACAAGGGATGCAAGAAAATCATTATCACCAAACATTATTTCATCGGTTGCAACAGTATCATTTTCATTTATAATTGGAATAATCTTATACGAAAGCAAAGTAAGAATTGTATTTTTTGAGTTAATGTATTTTTTTCTGTCTGAAAAAACATCCCTTGTCAGCAGTACCTGTGCCACCTTCCTGCCATAATCTCCAAAACTCTTCTCATAAGCCCACATCAGACTGCTCTGCCCAATCGCTGCTGCAGCCTGCTTGAATTTAATGTCTTTTGGTTTTTGCTTTAAAGCCAGTTTTTTCATGCCGGCAGCTATAGCCCCTGAAGATACAATAACAACATCATACCCCATATCCTGCAATTCAGCTATTTCGCGCGCTATCGATGAGATCCTTTGTGTATCCAGTCCTTCATTAAAATCAGCAAGTATATTACTTCCGATCTTTATGACTATCCTTTTCATATCTGGATACCCCTTTACTGTAATAATATATTAAGGTTCTCATAAAAGTTTGGACATGAATTGAGTGCATTTACTTTGTCATGCTGGCTTGTCCAGCATCTTTCTTCGCAGCAAGAAGGATTCCCGACAAGCGGGAATGACATACTAACTGAAGTCAATACTATTATGCACATCTTAATAATTGAGACAATCTTTCTAAAATAACAGTCCCGTTTAATTTATTCAGGATATAAACGCAGTTTTTATCATCTTATTTTTTTATTTTTTTCTGCCCCTGTATGAATCTTTCTTGCATTTTGATAACTCTTTTCTTAAACTTTCCAACTCCTTCTCAAGTTCTACCACTTTCAACTCACTTTCAAAACTTCTCTTGCAAAAATCCTCAAGCTCCTGAATTCTTTTTTTGTGTTCTGTCTCCAGCTGCTTCCGCCCGGTTATATCCTCGACTGAGCCTTTATAGTAGAGCGGCTTTCCGTTTACATCTTGTATAGCAATAGCGTTCTCCGAAACCCATATTTTATTGCCGTCTCTTCTATAAAACTGGGTTTCAAATCCCGAAACAGAGCCTTTTTCCTGCAGCTGGCGGACGAACTCTGCGCGCCTGTCAGGTTCTACATAAAGTTGATAATCTGTATTGTTAAGAACATTCATCAGGTCCCCGGGTGATTCATATCCCAGGATGCGTGCAAAAGCAATATTAGAAGCAATATATATACCGTTAGGGGTAATTTGATAAATACCCTCTATCGCTTTTTCAAACATGGTCCGGTATTTTTCTTCTTCTTCACGTAACCTCCGCATCTCAATCGCACGGTTCAGTACCACCAGGAGATCCATCAATTTAAAAGGTTTCAGAATGCAGTCAAACGCTCCTATTTTCATAGCATCAACAGCAGACTTGATCGTACCCTTTCCAGTCAAAATGATACCGATAAGATTAGGTTTTATCTGAAGTGCAGAACGTAATAGTGTAATACCGTCAATTTCGGGCATCACAAGATCTGATAAAAGAAGATCGAAGTCCTGTTCTTTCAATGCTTTCAATGCATCCTTGCCGGACGAGAACCCTACTGTCTCGTAACCAACTTCTGTCAGGATATCGCAGAGAGATTTCACTAAATCAATTTCATCATCTACTATCAGCAATCTTCCTGATTTTGACTCTATCATTTTAAAATTCCTATTCTGATTTCAATCAATAATGAAAGATACCGTGAACCTATCCCGGTTATTTTACAGCATTCGAATCGAAACAACATGTGTTAAATTATAACAAAAACACTTTGAAAAGTTGAGAAAGGATATAACATAAACATTCCGTCAAGCAGATTGTACCCGTGACAAGAAACACTCTCCAAATATAATAATTGAAATTTTGTGTAAATTACTGTTATATTTAAAAGGTTTTTATGGAAGAAAGAGAAAAGAAATCAGTTCTTGAAGCAATCCTGTTTTTGTCAGGAGAATTATTAACTGTTCCTATTTTAAAAGAAGTAACAGAGCTTCCCGAATCTGAAATAAAAACGCTTATGGATGAACTTATTATGGAATACCAGGAACGGAATGCAGGAGTGCTGATAGTCGAAATTGCCAACGGATATCAGATGGTTACAAATCCTGAGTTGTCAGAATGGATAAAGAAGTTCAAAAGTTCACATATGTCAACAAGGCTGTCAATGCCTGCCCTTGAAACCCTTTCAATAATTGCATACAAGCAACCATTAATTAAGGTCGAGATTGAACAGATCAGAGGTGTGAATTCTGACAGCGCTGTCAGAACTCTTCTCGAAAAAAGGCTCATAAAGATAATGGGGCGCAAAGAGGTCCCTGGCAGGCCATTTCTTTACGGGACAACCAGGGAATTTTTACAGTATTTCGGGTTAAAAGACCTTACTGAGTTGCCGACTCTCAAAGATTTAATACGGGAGGAAGCAGCCTGATGCAAGAGGTGCATATTAAAAAGCTATATTTCTTTATCGCTGCTATCATACTTACGTTATTATTTTCAGGCAGTATTTACGCCGATACATATTATGTTATAAAAAAAGGAGATAATCCTCGTACAATTGCCAGGAAGTTTAATGTCAGTGCACGTGATATTATAAATACCAACAACATAAAGCCAAAATATCTTAGACCCGGCACAAAGATAACCATACCTTCAAATAAAAATTCCAAAAATAAGAAAATTGAGCTGGTTCAAAATAAAAGTAAAAAGCACAGCCCGGACAGCAATAAAAAAGTTAAACGTCCTGATAGTTCCCAATTTCACATAGTAAAAAAAGGCGACACTTTGTTGTCTTTATCAAAAAAATACTCAACACCTGTAAGCAACCTCAAGAAGATGAATAATCTAAGATCAGCGAAAATAATAAAAGGGCAAAAACTTCTCATTAATCAGATTGACCCAATGTCTTCCTACACAGTAAAAAAAGGCGATAATCTCTGGATTATTGCAAAGAGATTCAACATGTCTGTTAAAGAACTTAAAGTTCTCAACAGCCTTAAAACAAAAACCTTAAAGCCGGGACAAAAAATCTTTTTAGCCCATGATGTTGAGACGGATGAACCAAAAATTTATAAAACAATGCTCTCACAGAATCACCTGAATGAAGAACTTGAAAAAGCAAATGAATCAGAAGAAACCAGTGAGACTGGGATGAAAGACAGACTTATCATATTTGCAAAAAAATTAATAAATATTCCTTACAGGTTTGGCGGTAGCAGCCTGATGGGTATTGACTGCTCAGCATATGTTCAGAAGGTTTACAGACTTGTCGGTATAAATCTTCCGCGATCGGCAAGGGCGCAGTTTAAGGAAGGTGAACCTGTTGACAGCGATGAGCTTTCCATCGGAGACCTCGTATTTTTCAGAACCTATGCATCCTTCCCTTCACATGTTGGAATTTATATGGGGAACAACCTGTTCATACATGCATCGTCAAGAGGGAGGAAGGTCACAATTGACAGCCTCAATACCCCGTATTATCTCAAAAGATTTATAGGTGCGAAGAGACTCATCAGCAGTAATTACGAAAAAGAAGAATCTATGAAAGAAGGTTAGCCAGAGCTTCAGGACACAGGATAACATCAGCGCCCTTCATACAGAACCTTCCCCATATCTGTAATATCATATCCTCCAAGTTTTGTTACCATCACCCTGAATTCAGTATCTTTCCTTATAATATTCAGTATATTTTGCAGCATCTCCGTTTCAAAAAACTTGTATGGAATCGCAATGTCATACCTTTCTTTTGCTACCGGAATGAAGTCCAGATTTAAAGCTCTTGCAGCTGCAAGTATTGCAAGACCGGTATCGGCAACTCCTGTAAGAACTGCAGATGCTATCCCCATATGTGTATATTCTTCTCTTTCATATCCTTTCACATCACCCGGTTCTATGCCGTGCTCCCTCAAAC
>Ga0154657_1154_pt6 | contig 27823 bp, 28 predicted proteins | sample Rifle2008BG13ft_FD_116086 | JGI IMG/M metagenome (GOLD analysis project Ga0154657, IMG submission 116086) | Nitrospirae bacterium RBG_13_39_12 | reverse complement strand
GGAATCCTGTCCGTGTAATTCAGAGAGTTGGCCGTATAAACCGTATCAGCAAAAAAGTTTTTGATGAGCTTTATATCGTTAATTTCTTTCCAACAGAAAAAGGCTCTGAACTGGTTAAATCAAGGGAAATTGCAAGCAACAAAATGTTCTTGATTCATAATACTTTAGGAGAAGATGCAAAGATATTTGATATTGACGAAGAACCCACCCCTTCAGGTCTGTATGAGAGAATCCAGCAAAACCCGGATAATCTGGAGCAGGAAAGCTTTTATATAAAGGTACTGACAAGATATTTAGAAATCAAAAAAGAGAATCCATCTCTTATTGAAGATTTAAAGAATTTCCCGCCTCGCATAAAAGTCGCTAAGAAGCATACCGAAAGTGAACTATTGGTTTTTCTTAAGAAAGGGAGAATGTATATCCACGGGGTAAAATACTATGCTGCAAAAGACAACCAGATTTATCAGACGACCCTTGAGGAAGTTTTTGACAAGATATCCTGCGCCAGAGATGAAAACAAGCTTCCCTTAAGTAGTTATTTTTGGGATTGGTATGAAAAAGTAAAGAAATTTAGAGAATACCAGCGCATACCCACAAGTGAACAAAGTTTAGAACAAAAGGCATTGAACAATCTTAATACATTCATCAAGAACCCACGGGAAGAATTATTGCCGTATTTGGATTTCTTAAGAACCTTGCGTGAGGACATCATTGATTATGGCACACTATCTGACTATACTATGCGCCGCATAGCCAACCTTGAAAATATAGATGATGCTAATCGCAAAAAATCAGTTAAAGAGATATTGTCTCTGAAAGATGAGCTTGGAAAAGATTATTTGCAGAAAGAAAAAGACAGGCAGAAAGATTTATCTAAGGAAATAATTATAGCAATAGAGAATCAAAAACTATAATGGCTGTTTTCCATCCAATCATATAAAGATAAAGTGAATGCGACTAGCCCGGTATATACTAAATGATGTTTTTTTGATTCCTCTTGACATAATTACTAAAGTGAGATATACTCCAATTTAGTTAAACTAAAATGGATATTATTCCAATATGAAAGAATTTAAAAGAATTCTTAATATCAAGCTGCCAGATAAGCAGTCTGCTTTTTTATGGGGCGCAAGGAAGACGGGAAAAAGCACATATTTGAAAAAACGTTTTCCCAACAGTATTGTATTTGATTTTCTTAAAACTGATTTGTTTTTTAAAATTTCTAAGAATCCAGCCGTGTTACGAGAGATGCTTTTAGCAAAAGATAAAACTTTACTTAAATATCCGATAATATTGGACGAGGTGCAAAAGGTTCCTCATGTGCTGGATGAAGTGCATTGGCTGATAGAAAACAAAGGTTTAAAGATAATCCTCTGCGGGTCAAGCGCCAGGAAATTAAAACGAGGGCATGCTAATCTTTTGGGAGGCAGGGCATGGCGTTATGAAATGTTTCCTCTGGTTACAGCAGAAATAGATAATTTTAACCTGTTACGCGGCCTGAACCATGGTTTAATTCCTTCGCATTATTTGCAAAATAGCGAAAACGCAAAAAAATCCCTAACTGCCTATGTTCAGGATTATCTAAAAGAAGAAGTTTTTGCCGAGGGATTGACCCGTAATGTCCCGGCGTTTTCAAGATTTTTTGATGCTTTTGGTTATTCTCATGGTGAACTTACTAATTATGCTGATATTGCCCGAGATTGCGGCGTAGATTCAAAGACAGTCAAGGAATATTATCAGATACTTATAGATACACTTATGGCTATTAGAATAGAACCATTTAAAAAAAGGCAGTCACGACAGGTTATAACTAAGGCAGTAAAATATTATCTCTTTGATGTCGGTGTAGCCGGCTGTCTTAATAAGAGATATTTGATGGAAGAAAAAGGGACTGAGTTCGGTAGGGCGTTTGAGCATTTTTTACTTATGGAAATAGTTGCATATCGGTCTTACAAGGGTTACGATTTTCGAATAAATTTCTGGAGGACAAAGTCTGGTCTTGAAGTAGATTATGTTACCAGAGACGGCGAGACAGCCATAGAAGTAAAAGGTACGAATCATGTTGATGTAAGAGATTTAAGGGGTTTGTTCGCTTTTATGGATACATATTCTCCTAAAAGAAGTATTGTTGTTTGCAATGAGAAAGAAAGAAGGATTCACGGCAAAATAGAGATAATACCATGGCGTGAATTTCTCCATGAACTCTGGAATGACAAGATATTGAAATAATTTAACTTGTGATGAGTATTATGCCGGAATCGCATAACAGTACAAGAAAAATACTGGATGTCCTGATTAATGATTTTTCTCCCGATAAATTTGTCCACTTCTTTCGAGAGAAAAATCGTTCTTTCGCTCCACGAAAAGAAGAGTTGTTTCAATATGACGATGAATATTTTAAAAACGGAATAAAGATCGGCGAGATACAGTTTACGCAAGGTAAAAATCCCCCCTCACCCCCCTTTAGCAAAGGGGGGATGGGGGGATTTGTGGATGAGAAAATGCTCATTTGTGCTTTTGAAGCAAGCCAGCCCCTTTCAGAAAGAAGCGGTAAAAAAGCACAGTATGAAAAGGGAAAGAAAATTCTGAAGGACAGTCAGTCAGATGCCGGTATTTTTATCTTTCACGATACAGATAATAACTTCCGTTTCTCCCTTATCTATGCAGAATATCTGGGTGTAAGACGCAGATTCAGCTATTTCAAACGCCTCACATTCTTTGTAAGTCCAAGACTTACGAACAAGACATTTCTTCAGCAGATAGGTGAGGGTGACTTTTCTTTATTTGAAAGTATAAAAGAGGCATTTTCCATTGAACCAGTAACAAGGCAGTTCTATGGAGAACTCCAGCATTGGTATTTCTGGGCAATGGACAAGATTAAATTCCCTGATGATTATAAATACAGCAATGATTCTGCAAAGGATAAAGAGATACGCAATGCAACAAATCTCATTCGTTTAATCACAAGGATTATCTTCATCAGGTTCTTGACAGAAAAGGGCTTAATCCCTCCGGAATTATTCTCAAGGGAAAAACTCGGAAGAATTATAAAAGACTTTATGAAAGGAAGAAAGGCATCTAACTTTTCATAAAACTAAAGGGGACGGTTCTATTTATTTCTCTTGATGGGAATAAAGGAAAAGGGGACAGCCCTTGAAAGTGACAAAATAGCTGTTTTTTTTTCTTTCTCAAACTGCTGCTTTGCTTTTCTGTTTGCTTCTCTCCTCCTCTTATGAAATGTCCCAAATATATGACACTCCTTGGGGGAGGTCTGCTTATATAATTTAGATGAGGATAATTTTATGACAGATAAGAACAGTATTACAGAGAAACTTGCCGATCCTAAGAGCTTCAGGAAGGCAATGAATACGATTCAGCGCAAACTGAGAAATGCGAAAACACGCAAAGAGAAAAGAGAACTCACCATGGAATGGGAAGATCTGGGAGAAATGCTTGCATGGGAGCTTCTTGAACATGGCGAATATAAAAAAGCACTTGTTATATATAAAAAGCTGCCATGGAGAAGACATGGCGAAAATAAATATTTAGGGATAGGAAGAGCCTTAATGGAAATTGGACATCACCGGGAAGCTAAACGGTTTCTGGAAAAAGGGTTAAAGAGATTCCCGGAATCAATATATCTTTTGTACGGAATGGGTATTTTTTACGATGGCCTCAAAATTTATTCTCTATCCTTGAAATATTATGACCAAGCTTTGAAGCACAGCCCGAATAATGAATTCATACTTCTTAGAAAAGGCACTGCCTTGTTTGCATTAGGCTGCTATGAAGATGCTTCACTAATGTACCAGCGAATTTCAGAAAAATTTCCAGAGGAGCCAAATTTATTAATTATGATAGGAAATTGCTATCTTTTAACAGGCTATCCTGAGGAAGCATCCGTCTATTTTAAAAAAGGCATAGGCCTAGAGTATCCTGGAAGTGAAGCCTTGGAAGGACTCTATTTCTCATATCGTGACATGAACTTATATACAGATGCTCTGGAGATAGCACAGGAATGCTTCAGAAAGTATCATAATGATCCTAATTCATATTTGATTTTGGTAGACGCTTGTTGGATACAAGGGTGGACAAATGAGGCAAAAAAAACCCTGATTGAAGGAATCGAAAGATTTCCTGATGATGAGCGTCTGAAAGATCTTCTCAAGGAAATCGAAGATAAAATGGATAACCCTGATGATGACAAAAAGTTCCCTCTGCTCCCTGTTCTCATCTGCCTGCAGATCCTCAGAAGAAAATTGGAACGCAGAACCTGAAAGCAACCGATATGAACAGAATCCTCCCTTTATCGCACAACAGCCTTAACGATGCTGTGTCACTCATAAGATCATAATCTTGCTCAGATGAAAATTGCGATATTTTACATGGTATAATGTGAGCAGTTACAAAAGCTTGAATCTAAAGATTTTAGATGCCTTAAATTTATGACTCAAATTCTGGAAGATATGGAAACTTTTTAAAAGAAGAGGAGGGTTATATGATAAACAAATTAATTGAAAGAATAGTATGTGATCCAAAGATTTGCAGCGGTAAACCTTGTATTAAAGGCACAAGAATACCGGTACATATCATACTCGATCTTCTCGCCGCTGGAGAAAGTTATGAAGGAATTAAGAGAGCATATCCTAACATTACTGATAAAGATATCAGGGCTTGTTTAATCTATGCTTCAGTCCTTGCTGATGAAGAGGCTGGTGTTACTGCATGAAGATTTTCGCGAATGAAAATATCTTTGATCCTATCATCGAGTATCTTAAGAGTCTCGGTCATGATGTGCTCAGTATTAGAGAATCAGGACTTTCCGGCATATCTGATGATGAGGTCTATCGAAGAGCATGCAAAGAGAAACGGGTGATAGTGACAATGGACAAGGATTTTTCCAGAATATTCCGGTTTCCACCTGAAAAATGTGGAGGAATTATTGTTGTGAAAATTTATAAGCGCACTGTTGATGAAACGCTGGCGCTATTTAAAAAATATTATCACTCTATCCTGGAAAAAGACATTGCCAAAAACCTGATTATTATTACACCCGAAGGTTTACGAATTAAACGTTTAAAGATATGAAAGTAATCAATAGAATGAAGAAAACAAAGGGATAAAAGGGAGGGGACGTTATTGACTAAGTTGACTTATCAGTTAGATAGAATTCATAGCTCGGGTCTTTTCGTCTGTTAGACTCTGTCAGGCGCTCTTCAACGTCAAAACTCTCACTTCTTTCTCAAGTCGCATATCCAATTTGTCTTTCTCGACCTCAAGATCGTATCGCGATTGAAGGTTGAGCCAAAAACGTTCTGAGAGGCTGAAATAACGGGCAAGCCTAAGCGCCGTATCTGCAGTGATTGACCGTTTTCCCAGAACGATTTCATTGATACGGCGCGGCGGTACGCTGATATCCTTGGCCAGCCTGTACTGACTAATTTCCAATGGCTTCAGAAATTCCTCGATCAGTATTTCCCCCGGATGAACCGGGGCCATCTTTCTCATCCTCATGATTCTCTCCTAATGATAGTCGGTTATTTCGACATCGAAGGCATCCGCTTGATGCCATCGAAAACATATCCTCCATTGATCGTTAATTCGGATGCTGTGCTGCCCCTGCCGATTGCCAGCCAGCTTCTTTAGTCGATTGCCTGGCGGCACCCTCAAGTCTTCCAAGTGTTCCGCAGCATCCAACAGCAATAATTTCCTTAAAGCATTTCGCCGTATTTCCGGGGGAAAAATTGATAAAAGTCTGTGAAAGAGCTTTTCTGTGTCTTTACAACGAAAGCTTTTTATCACGACTAATAATAACGTGCTACGATAATAATGTCAAGCGTTATCAATCCTTCCGGAAGCCTAAAAATTCCAGAGAAAATAGGGGTCGCGTCTCAAAATTTAATATTTGAGACAATTGAGGAATTGAGGAAAAAAGGGTTTGGTGGTCCCAACGGGATTCGAACCCGTGTTTTAGCCTTGAGAGGGCCACGTCCTAGGCCTCTAGACGATGGGACCCAAAACATTAAACAAAAAAATCCGAATTTCGAAATTCTAATTTATGATTTAGAATTTTATAATTGGCTGGGGAGAGAGGATTCGAACCCCTGTAAGCAGATCCAGAGTCTGCCGTCCTGCCGCTGGACGACTCCCCAAAAATCAATATTTTCAACAGGTTATGAGGTTATAAATATATCATAAAACGTTTGAAAGCGTCAATGACTTATACTTGACTTATACTTGTAAGGCCATAACCCTGTAAGGCCATAACCTTGACATAAGAGCATATATAAATTACAGTATCTGGATGCGAAAACCGTTTATAGCTGCAAACTGGAAGATGAATAAGACTCTATCTGAGACACAGGAGTTTATATCAAAGTTCATACCTGAAGTAAAAGATGTTTCAGCTGTTGATATTGCGATTGCACCGCCTTTTACTTCTCTGGCATTAGCGGCAGAGCAACTCAAAAATACAAATGTAATGGTTGCTTCACAGGACGTATTTTATGAAGAAAAAGGTGCATATACTGGTGAAGTTTCCCCTGTAATGCTTGTTGATACAGGCTGTAAGTATGTAATCATTGGACATTCCGAAAGAAGACAGTATTTTAATGAAACAGATGATATAGTTAATAAAAAAATCAGAGCCGCAAAAAAGACCGGTCTCGGGATTATTTTCTGCATAGGTGAATCTCTCGAGGAGAGAGAGGCAGGGAAAACATTTGATATTTTACAGAGAGAGATAGAAAAGGGCCTTGAAGGAATCGATCCTGAAAATATGGTAATAGCTTATGAGCCTATCTGGGCCATAGGTACCGGAAAGACTGCTTCAGCTGAGCAAGCGCAAGAGGTACATGAATATATCAGGAATAAGCTTAATATTTTATATGGAAAAAAATCCGAAAATTTGCGTATAATATATGGTGGTAGCGTTACACCTGAGAATATAGATCTGTTGATGTATTGTAAGGATCTGGATGGTGCCCTTGTTGGGGGTGCGAGTCTCAAAATTGAAAGCTTTACCAGAATAGTTAAATTCAGGAAGGTGAAATGATAACGATTTTAATGGCAGTCCACATTATTGTATGTTTAATGCTAATAGCGATAGTACTTCTTCAGAGCGGTAAAGGAGCAGAACTTGGCGCAGCCTTTGGAGGCGGTTCGAGCAATACACTTTTTGGAAGCCGTGGTGCTGCGACATTTATGAACAAAATGACAACAATTGCTGCTGTTGTTTTTATGATCACATCCCTTTCTTTAGCGGTTGTTACTGCTAAAGGAGGGTCTGTAGTTAAAAAGACTCCAGTGACTGAGGAAAACAAGACATTTCCGGGAACAACCGGACCGCTTCAGGGAACAGGGGTACAGCCTGTTCAGCCATCCCAGCAGGTCCCTCAAAATGCTAATCAGCAGCCTGTAGCTAAATAGTTTAAGCACGGTTTCACTAATTTTGATTCTGTAATATAGGGGATGCCTGTATTTTTGCTGATATTGGTCTGCATAAATTATAAAGATAGGTTAACCCCTTTATGGATATCTGAGTTGAAGCCTCTGTAAAGCGGTGCACTTTCCTGTTTTATCATCAATCTCAAGGACAATAGCAGAAAAAATTCCGTCACCCTTAGCTGTCTCGAATCGCGTTGGCATATTTGTTAAAAATCGTTGTATTATCTGTTCCTTTTCTATCCCTATTATTGAATTATACGGACCTGTCATTCCAACATCAGTTATATATGCTGTGCCACCGGGCAATATCTTTTCGTCGGCTGTCTGAACATGTGTATGAGTTCCGATAACAGCACTGACCTTACCATCCATAAAATATCCGAACGCTATCTTCTCTGATGTTGCCTCTGCATGAAAATCAATGATAACTACCTTTGTTAATTTGCCGAGCTTCTCGACTTCATCTTTGGCAGTTCTGAATGGACAGTCAATGTTTGACATGAAAACCCGTCCGGATAGATCGATTACAGCTGCTTTTTTGCCATTATGAAGTGTATAAAGTATACTTCCGTATCCGGGTGTTCCCGGCGGATAGTTTAATGGTCTGAGTACCCTGTCTTCCTTTGAAATTTGTGAAATAAATTCTTTCTTGTCCCAAACATGGTTTCCCGTTGTAATTATATGGGCTCCGGAGCTGAAGATTTCGTTGGCTGTCTTATCTGTTATCCCAAAACCACCTGCTGCATTCTCGCCGTTGGCAATTACAAGATCTACCTTGTACCTGTCAACAACAGTTGGGATCAATGCCTTTGACGTAGTTCTGCCAACTTTGCCTACTATATCACCAATAAAAAGGACTTTCATAGTTAACGTTGAGAGAAGGTTGGTGAAAAATTATTATCATGACACCTTAGAAAAAAACATTTTGAGAGGTAAACGAATAACCCTTCAATTTGTGAGGCACTTACGGTTGCCATTTTAATAGTCATTTATAAAAATTATTAGCCAGTCTTCTCACAATTCCTCTACTTTGCATATTCCACATATCTTGATTCCCTGATAACAGTGACCTTTATTTGACCCGGGTATGTCATATCCGACTCGATTTTTTTAGCAAGATCTCTTGATATTACAGCAGACATGTCATCGCTTACATCATCAGGCTTTACTATTATCCTTATTTCCCTTCCCGCCTGGATTGCATAACATTTGTCAACGCCTTTATATGAAAGCGCCAGCTGTTCGAGTTTCTCGAGCCGTTTAAGATAATTCTCAATGCTCTCTCTCCTTACACCCGGCCGAGCAGCTGAAAGAGCATCAGCAGCAGCAACAAGGGCAGCTTCAACAGTTGTGGGGTCTCCTTCTCCATGGTGTACTAATATGGCATTTATTACCTTTTGATTCTCTCCGTATTTTTTTGCGATGTTTGCCCCGATTTCCTGATGTGTCCCTTCAATTTCATGATCTGCTGCTTTTCCGATATCATGTAGTATTCCCGCTCTCTTTGAGAGTTTTATATCTACTTTTAGTTCCCCGGCCATCATGCCCGATAAATATGCTACTTCCCTGGAATGCTGAAGAACGTTTTGTCCATATGACGACCTGTATTTCAGCCTTCCTATGAGTTTAACTAGTTCAGGGTGTATGCCGGAAAGTCCAAAGTCAAAAACAGCTTTTTCTCCTTCTTCCCTGATGTGTGATTCAACTTCCTTCTTAACCTTTTCAACTATCTCTTCTATTCTCGTTGGGTGGATTCGTCCGTCTGTTATCAATCTTTCAAGAGAGAGTCTTGCGATTTCACGCCTGACAGGATCGAAGGCGGACAGTGTTACAATTTCTGGAGTATCATCAACAATCAGGTCAACACCTGTTGCAGCCTCAAGTGCCCTTATGTTTCTGCCTTCTCTTCCGATTATTCTTCCTTTCATCTCATCATTCGGAAGGTTCACAGCGGTTACGGTTGCATCTGCAACGTAGTCACTTGAGTATCTTTGTATGGAAAACCCTATTATTTCCTTTGCTTTCTTTTCAGCGTTTTCTCTTACCTCATCTTCTATCCTTTTAGCAAGCTTTGCTGCTTCAAATCTTGATTCTTCTTCAATTTTTTTGAAAAGTTCCTTTTTTGCATCTTCCGAGCCCAATCCCGATATCTTTTCAAGCAATTGTGTCTGGTTTTTTATTAAATTGCTGTAATTTGTTTCTTTTTCTTGGATATTCCGTTCTTTGAAAAGATAATCTTTTTCTCTTTTGTTTAATTCCTGTTCTCGTTTTTCTATCTGTTCAAACTTTTTTTCAATTGTTTCTTCTTTCTGCCGTAGCCTTTTATCAAGGTGATTCAATTCAGAACGTCTTTCCCGTAACTCCTTGTCGGCTTCTGTCTTGGCCTGATAGACAAGATCTTTAGATTCAATAAGTGCTTCTTTTTTTATCCTTTCAACATCCCTGTTCATTTCCTCGATTACTTTTGCTTTTTCTTTTTCTATTGCAACTTTTTTATTCCTGAGATTTGTCCAGGAGATAAGAGTCAGGACTAACCCCAGGACAAGCCCTATTGACAAGGCAACTATCAAGTAAGCTGTCTGGTACATTTATGTTAACCCCCTTATTTTATATTCCCTGCAAGCAGAGGGATTCTCGTGCGTTAAGAGCAAAGTGCTCCCTTCCTGTTTTTTAATTTTGGGGCTGAGTTATGACTTTAATGCGGCTTTTGGAGGTGAAAAAATATGAATAATAAAAATAAACGTCCATCTATGTTCTATCATAAAATTATTTTTTTTAATAATCCTCCACAAAGGTAACTGTGTCATAAAAATCAGCCTCATAATAGTTTTAATATAAACCCACCCTGCCGTGTGAGGAGAAATTAGATCTGCCTAGATTAAAAGGTGGGTGCCCTGAAGGAGACTTTAGGCTTTCTCCTCGTGAGAGACCTGCACACCGTCTCCTTACTTAAGCTCCCAAAAGATCTAATTTGCCAGATCAACACTTTCACCTATCACTAACAGGGCAGGCGTATGTTGCGAAATTACAGCTATGACCTCCTGTAAATGTTTTTGTTTTATTTAGAATAAAATAAAATAGTACTTTAAGGCAAGAGAAAAATTACTGAGTCCAGGACTTTAACTGACGCTTATTATTCGTTTTTATGAGTATTTAGCATAAAAAATCCTTAAATTATACTTGAAAAATAGATACTTGAAAATAATGAAAAACAAAATATTTTAAAGTTTTTTTAAGGACGGAAACAGGAAACGATAAGATTTAGTAGGAATATATTCGATTAAAATAATAAGTTATAAAATTAATATGAAGCAATTATTGATTATTTCAATGATTTGGTTAGTTTGTTTTGGGAATAATATATGTACAGGATGGACTTCCGTCAGCCATGCATTGTTGGCGATTTACGTCTTTCCCAAGAAGGTCCTTATATAGTTGGAGTTCGTATTTGCATGCCTCACTAAACTCTGACGCAACTTTGTAAATTGGGCAGTTAAATTGCTTTAAAATATAGTGGTCTCCAGCCTCATCGAGACTGGTAAGATATCCCTTTGATTCTAAAACATCTTTAAACTCCCGGGTCTTTTCCTGGATGGTTTTCTTTTCTGAAAGTGCGTCTTTATATTCTTTAAAAAGCCTGTTTTTACGCCACTTGAATATATCATCTATCTTTTCCCGGCTGTCGTTCTTTTCAATGTCTTTGAAAATATCATGGATGAAGTTGAAATATTTTTTAGGGAAAAGGTCATCTGCCTTTTCAGTAAGCTTGTAAAGGAAGGCAGGTCTGCCAATCCCCTGTCTTTTGGGAACATAATCTATAAGCCCTCGTTTTTCAAGGGAAAGTAAGTGCTGCCGTATCCCCATTGAAGTTATATTTAAATCTTTGCTCAATTCCTCAATAGCCAAGGGCCCTTTGGTTTTAAGTAACATAAGTATTTGTTCTCTTGTAGGGTTTTCGTCAAGTAACGGCCACATAATAAAAAAACATAGCATAAATAAAACTTTTTGTAAATAATTAATTTATTTTATTTTATAATTATTACACCCTGTGGTCTCTGCCACAGTTCCAAATTTCTGTCATTCCGGCCTGTCCGGAAACTTTCCTGAAGGATTCTCTCCTCGGCGAGTCGCTGAGGCGACCCGACCTCCCGAATCCCGAAAGCCTTCGGGACGGGATTGCGGGAATGACACTGAAAATAAACATTTAAATAATGGACGCCCTGCGGTCTCTGCCGCAGGGTTCTTAACTAGAAGGGGTTTGGGTATAACATAATAGAATATGAAACTAGACGCAGTATTCTATAATGGGGATTTTGAGAAACCTGCTATTGTATTCATACACGGCCTCGGTATGGACAAAAATGTTTGGCTGAATCCGTCCAAATCACGTATTCTAGGTGGAATATTCCCGCTAAAGACTATAATCGGTAAAAGACCTTCTCCCAGGGATTACGGCTTGTTAAAGGATGTGCCTAAAAAGTTGGTTCATAAATTTTCAGTAGGAGAACAGCCTGATTGCATACAAACGCTTTTTAGCGACTTAAAGATGAAAGGCTATACAGTGTGTACGTGGAGCCAAAAACGTCCTACAGGGCCTATGGAATCTATAGAACTAGAGTTAAAAGAGATTTTAAAGGTTGCAGGTGAGATGACAAAGGCAGGCATTGTTATAATCGGACACAGCAGGGGAGGGCTTGTTGGAAGAAAATATCTTTTAAGGAAGGACAGGTCAATACGGGGTCTTATAACAATCTCTGCCCCGCATAGAGGGAGTTCAATTGCTAAAATTGCTAATTATTTATCTCCTCTTGTTACTGTATTAACCCCCTTTTTCTCAGGCAAGGAGAAAGGAAAGATTTCATTTACTATAAAAAGAATTTTAGAGTTTCTTAAAAGCGGTGCAATTAAGGAATTGCTACCCGAGTCTGACTTTTTTAAGTCAAAAAAGGATGGGCCGTTTAAGGGGGTATATTATGTCTCCGTAGGCGGTACAAAACCGACGCTTTTAAGTTTTTACAAGTGGCAGTGGGATACAGTAAAGGAAGGTGAATTTCAAAGATGGTTTTTGAGACCTGACGAACTTTTTTCTATACCTGATATCTTCGAGAAGGTAATTCCTAAAAGTCTTTATCCTGAAGAGATAAAAAAAGGTAAAGGCGATGGGTTGGTATCTGCAGCAAGTTCAAAAATTCCATGGTGCAACGAACACTATAACTTTAAACTTAACCATGCAGATATATTATTCGATGAAAATGTCAGAAAAATGCTCGTAAATACAATAGAGAGAATAAGTTCTTCTTAACGAGTTGAAAAAAAATTAGAGTCTGTTTATAAATGCATGGAAAAATCCAAAAGCTGTCATTCCCGCAATTGAAGCGCGTCGGGTCGCCTCAGCGACTCGCTGAGGCGAGAATCCTTCTGTGAAGCTATCGGAAAGATTCCGGACAAGCCGGAATGACAAAATCAGGGATTTATAAACAGACTCTAATTTCTAATTAAGGAGAAGTTGTCAACTTAAAGGTTATAGGGATTATAATTTTATTTTCTACCTCTGGGAAAGGAGCTGCTTTCATAACTATTTTAACAGCTTCTGCATCGAGGATTTCAGAACCTGAGCTTTTTTCAATATTGATATTCTCAGGATATCCTTTATTATTGATGATGAACTCTGTCATTACAGTACCTTCGATTCTTTTTTTTCTTGCAAGAAAAGGGTAAGTTGTAGCCTTTTCAATGGCGGTTCTGATGAGGGTATAGAGATAACTTGCGTTAACCGGTTGATGATTTTTTGTATCAGATAAATCTGCGTTCTGGCTGGATATAATTTCTCCTGAGCCTTTTCTTTGCTGATCAGTTGGCTCTTTATGATTATAAATGGCCATACCAAGAATTGCCCCGGTGACAGGTTTAACGTCATCGTCCAATACAGTGTTGATTATTATTGAATCTACAGATACGCTGGTACTGTCATTTTGAGGCAGTACAGGAAAAAGCTCTTGTTTTTTAATTCCTGCTGATACTCTATTGTCACTCTTCGTTTTATTTTCATCCTCAGGGTGATCATGCACCTGTCTTATCGCCTCACTTTCTTGAGGGCTAGAGGAGTAGGAAAGTTTTTTATTGTCTTTTATATCATGGGTAGGTGTGGATGCAATACCTGGAATTTCTCTAAATAAGGACACTTTCATAAGATTCACAGGCACACGAAACGATGTAACCCTGCCAACAAGTAAAAAAGCAACAGTAATGATTGTTATATGAATGACAAGAGAAGATAGTATATTTCGCCTAAGTTCCATAGAGGTATTAAGTCTCAAGTTTATTTATTCCCATGTCACATATTCAGAAATCAATTGTAACTCCTGCAAGAAAGTTTATCCTGGGTGAGGGATAGAATGCCTTTTCAACGGGAAATCCACCGAGAACGCCAAATTCCGAATATTCGGTATTTGTTAAATTATTTATATTTAAAAAGGCATTCAAATATTTCCATTTGTAATTTACTCTACTGTTAAGGACCAGATAACTTTCCTGATCACCGAAATCATTAAGAAAATCACTGATAAAAGGGCGTTCCCCAACATAAATACCATTAAGAGCAATGGTAAACCCTCTCCCTAAAAATGTTACTAAATCAATGGACGCTTTATGTTTGGGGACATTCGGGACTGTTTTCCCTTTGAATATTCCTTCTTTGATTTCTGAGTCCATATACGTGTAGCCAGCCTTCAAAGTAAGCCACTCGACAGGTTTAGCAAAAAAGGAAATCTCGATGCCATCACGGAGCGTCTTTCCGTCCAGGTTTTCATTGGCATAGGTTACAGGATTGAAAAATATTTCTTTATCTGTATTGATTCTAAATAAATTTAGATGGGTATATATGTTATCGGTAAAATAATGTCTTATCCCTATCTCATAATCGTCTGTTGATTGTGGATCTAAATCTGTATTTACCGTGTTTGTAAAAAAACTGTAGAGTTCATCAAGCAGGGGGTACCTGAAGCTTCTAGAGAAACTGAAATAGATATAAGACTTCTTGTAAAAAGTATAGTTTATCCCGGATGTGAATAAATCTTTGTACATATCTGTTTTATCAGGCGTACTCGGGCTAAAGGCAAATTCTGCCCTGTCATGCCGGTACCCACCTGACAGAAAAAGTCTGTCTGATATGTTGATTTCATCATGCAGGTAATAGCCATAGTTTTTCTTCTGGAGATCGAACAGTCCGATTGATGTAAAGCCAAAGAAAAGTGATTTGTTGACAATATCATTATCAGCCTTTACATAATCTACTCCGAGGTTAAGTGTATTCTTTGCTTCTCCTATATCATTATTGAGGACTATCTGCGGGGATATTATCACTGTTTTAATCTCGCTGTTCCCTGAGAAATTCCCAAAATCGCCAGAGGCAAAAGAGAAAAAAGCTCTTTTCCTGAAAGACATATCTATTTTAAAAACAGCATCATTTAGAAAATATACTTCCGGAACAAATTTGAAATAATAGTCTTCGACATCTATGTAATCATCGGGATGGGTAGAGTCGGGTCTTGAAGCATCTGCTGTAAAATCACTTTCCTTCAATGCACCTGGAAGTCCTGTGTTATCCTTATGATATCCAGTGCTAAAATGTAATTTTAAGAAGTCTCTTACATTGTAGTTCAAGTTTAAACCAATATCTTTCGCTTCGGTGTCACTATTATCTCTATATCCATCAGAAGTCAAATATCTCCCTGTTAAAGAGAATGATAAACCATCGAGGTTGCCGTTTAAGTATGCACTGCTATTGAATGTACCATAGCTTCCTGCAGCCAGTTCTGCCCCTGCTTTAAACGTATCCTCTTCTTTTGTAATAATATTAATGACACCCCCGGTAGCATTATCACCATAAAGGACGCCTCCTCTTCCTCCTCTTATGATTTCAATTTTTTTCACTCTCTCAAGGGGAATTTCAGTCCAGTCAACTCCGCTCAAATCAGACTGGGTGACCCGTCTTCCGTCTACCAAGACCAGTATGTTTGAAGAAGCAGTTTCTCCAAAACCACGTAAGTCAACGGTGTAATTTCGGCGATTTCCAGAAATATCGTTTACCAGGATACCCGTCTCGGTTCTAAGAAGCTCAGGAATATTCTGTGCGGAAGAAGAATTAATATCTTTTTCGGTTATGACTGTTATATTTGCAGGAACTTTGAATGGTTGTTCCTCATATCTTGTTGCAGTGACTACGACTTCTTCCAGAATTACATTTTTCTCTTCGGCTGAAGCAAGAGAATGCAAGAAAATAGAAGTGATAAACAGGTAAAAAGCAAGAAATTGTCTCATTTTTTCCTCCCTCGAGAAATTTTTGGTTTGTGAGTTTTCCCGGCTGAACAGGTTTTCCGGCTAAGGGCTGCCTACTTGCCCGCCTTCCCATCCTGATACATCGGGACAGTGGCTTGTACTGGGCTTTCGTTCCCTTTACGGCTGCGGGGCAGCGGGAGAATTACCTGAATGGCTTCACTCCTCTTCCCTGACTTTCAGCCAATATGAGTTTAGATGCTAAGCCTTAATTTTATTACCTCCTTTCCTGAATTTGTTATTTATATCACAATTAATTGTAATTTTCAACAAGCCTGTTAAGCAGTAAATTGCTATTTTAAATAATTCGACGATATAAACAGGGTTGAATTATATTTTAATTTTCAGGTCATATTTATATATATTAATTGTTTAGAGTCCTCCGGTTAGTTTATCTATGATCTTGCCTTCGTATTCTGAAAAATCTTCAAAATTTAGAGGTGTTTTACGTGTCAGATTAAGTTTTAGAAGTTTAAAATTTAACTCTTTTATTTTTTTTAGCCTTTCTTTATCATCATCAATTGTGTTCATTAATGCGAAGGTATTTATTACCTCGTTTCTAAGTTCAATTTCAGGCGGAATGCAACCTGCATTTTTTAAAAACCTGTAAACAAGCCTCAGGTCTTCAGGAATCCACGTCTCATCTTCAAAAACTATAGGTTTCCCTTTTCCTTCAATGTCATCGAATTCACCCTTTTCTATCGCTTCTAAAATCCTTCTCTCGGCAATTTTGTAAAAGAAGTCCATAACAATTACCTTATAGCAAGCATTCTGTCCAGTGCTTTCCTGGCCGGGACCCGTATTTCATTGTCTACTTTAACAAGATAAGTGGTTTCTTTCAATGCCCTGACAAGACTCTCGATCGTGGTTTTTTTCATCTCAGGACAAATCATATCTTTTCTTAGAGGATAAAATACCTTATCAGGGTTTTCTTTTTTCAATCGGTACAGAAGTCCTAATTCAGTGCCTACCACAAACTCTTTTTCAGAGGATGCCTTTGCAAATCTCAACATCCCGGAAGTGCTTGTTACGTTATCTGCCATCTCAAGTACGTCAAGCCTGCATTCAGGGTGAGCCATGAAAAGAGCCTTTGGATGCTCCCGACGAGCCCTTTCGACATCCTCGGTTTTCGCACGTTCATGCACATGACAGTAGCCGTCCCACGCAATTACCTTTTTTTTAGTGTTATGTTGAGCCCACATTGATAAATTTCTGTCAGGTATGCAGATTACCTGTTCATCAGGTAAAGATTCAATAACTTTTACAACATTTGCAGAGGTACAACAGACGTCACTTTCTGCTTTTACATCTGCTGTTGTATTTACATATGCAACGACAGGAACTCCGGGGTACTTTCCTTTTATGTCTCGCAGAGTTGTTTCACGCGGGTATATATATTGAGGAGGGATCTTAAATCCCGGAAAACCGGTTATTTTATCCCTTGGTGAATCAACGCGGATCATATCTGCCATAGGACACCCGGCTTCTACCTCTGTCAGGAGCACTTTTTTATCAGGACATAAAATCGAAGCGCTTTCAGCCATGAATCTCACACCTGCAAAGACGATAACCTCGCAGTCTATAGTTGATGCAGTCCTTGAAAGTTCAAGTGAATCTCCAACAAAGTCGGCAATTTCCTGAACCTCGTCCCGCTGGTAATTATGGGCAAGTATGATTGCACGCCTCTGATATTTTAGTTTAAGAATCTCTTCCTGAAGAAAAGGTGCTTCAGAAGGCATTTAGAACCTGACGGGATTCTTTGTTAAGAGAGTGGAATTTGTGAAAAGAACAGTACCGTCCTCTAAAATGATTTTATAAATTTGTTCGGGGGTATCATCTTTCTTATTTGGCTCATTGTCTAATGAAGTATATACCGTCTTGCCATTATAAAGAGACAGGACCTTCTTGACATACTGCCGGGTTTCAGTAATTGGAGGGATATACCCGAATTTCTCAACAGTCTTTGGCCCGGCGTTGTATGCAGCGAGCGCAAGGGTAAGGTCTCCATTGAAGCGGTTTAATAAATATTTGAGGTATTTTGTACCGCCTTCAATGTTCTCCTCAGGGTTGAAAGGATTATTTACATTCATATTATCAGCTGTAGCAGGCATAAGTTGCATAAGCCCCATTGCACCTTTACGCGAAATAGCCATGTGGTTCCAGTTTGACTCGGTTGTTATTACTGCTTTAATAAGTGAAGGGTCCAAATTATATTCTGAAGCTTTCTCATGTATAATGCGGTGATAACTTTTGGGTTTTTCTGAGCCTGTGCCGGTAGAATGCCGATCCGTGGATGTGTTCGAATTATCTTTAAAGACCCTTTCTGTCTTTTTCCCAAAAGTTGTATCAGTATAGCACGTTACTCCATTTTCATCTGTGTACTTATATATGTCAGCATGAGCAATGTTAGAAATAAATAACATAAAAGAACATATTATCAGTATATGTGTCATGTTAAAATCTTATCATTAAGGTATATGTCTGTCAACATTATGCTGATGGGCTGGAGTATTTATCGTTAATCTGTTAATTCTTTTATAAGTCCTTCTGGCGTGGATTTAATTTTTATTACCGGAATCCCTAGTGTTTCTTCCATATCATTTAAGGTTATATTATCTAAAAATTTGTTTTCTTCATTAAGTACAACATCAGGAATTAGTATTATTTCATGACCTTCTATTTTATCTAAAAAGGTTTTTATAACATCTCTTCCTGTAAGAAGTCCTGTAACTGAAATAGATGTACCAAAGAACTTGTTCTCAACAGGTACTACATTAAGAATACTATTTTTTTCTTTCTCAGACAGTCTTTCTACGAACTTCTTAAGAAAAGGATAAAAAGATATTCCTGTAAAGGTAAGGAATTTCTTTTTATGGTGTAATATCTTTGGGAGTTTAATTTTTTTTGCTTTATACATAAAAAGCGGTACCATGCCGACGCCGTTTTCTATCTGATGCAGCTCCCCATATTCAGCGATTGGAGGGAAGGGAAGACCTGCTTTTAGATACAGCTCGTCTGCCCCGTATACGACAGAGTTCCCGTGTTTCTTCCTGAACCGCTTCTGATATGATTCTATGGTCATTATTGCCTGTTCAGCTTCTTTCTTTTCAACTGGTCTGATTCTGTGTTTTCTATATGAGGTAAGGCCAACCGGTACAACTGCGATAGATAATACATAAGGATAAAACCTGTAAAGATCACTTAGTGTCTGTTTCAATTCTTTCCCATCATTGTAACCCGGACAGAGTACAATCTGTATATTAAATCTTATTTTGTTGTCACTAAGGAATTTGAGTTCTTTGAGAATGTCAGGAGCTTTAGCATTTCCCAGGAGTTTATTCCTTAATGACATGTTTGTTGAATGGACGGAAATATACAGAGGGCTTAACCTCTGCTCTATAATACGTTTTTTGTCCTCTTTGCTAATATTGGTCAGTGTAATGTAATTCCCGTATATAAAGGACATCCTGTAGTCCTCATCTTTTATGTAGAGAGTTTTTCTGAGACCTCTGGGAAGTTGTTTAACAAAACAGAATAAGCAATTGTTTTTACAAGTCATTACCTTAAAGGGTTTAAAATCAACCCCAAAATGTTTAATGCTCTTTCGGGTTACATTGACATTAATATTTTCCGCTCCTCTCTTTAGTTCCATTTCCAGGTTGTCATCCGTGCTGTAGAACATAAAATCAATTGGATCCCGTAATTTGTGGGAATTAATAGAGAGCAGGGTATCACCGGGAAGAAGCCCCAAATTATCAGCTGTGCTGCCAGGTTGTATGGTATCTATTTTTATACCTTTTTCAGCCGGCATGTGATAGCTTTAACCCTCTAAAAATGTAATGAATTCCGGAGAGTATTGTTATACCTGCAGTTATTAATAGAAGAATATAAGGCATATCTGGCAGGAAAAGAAAATTGATGTCTATAAGGACGTAGGCGATGAAAATACTCTGTACCCATATTGTGACCTTCCCAAGAACTGTTGGCTCAACCTTTGAGGTATCAGCAATGATAAACATTAGAAACCATCCAGTCAGTACAATAATGTCCCTGCTTATGACTGTGATGGTAAGCCATTTAGGTATTAAGTTATAAGTTGACAATATAATAAATGTTGTAACAAGAAGGAATTTATCTGCAAGAGGGTCGAGAAATGTGCCAAAAGCAGTTTTCTGGTTTTTAAGGCGTGCAAAAAGACCATCAAATAAGTCTGTAAGAGCGGCGATTATAAAAAGAAAAAGAGAATAGTCATACCGTTTATATATTATCGATGTGATAAATACAGGGATGATAACTATCCTTGTTATTGTAAGTGAGTTGGGTATGTTTAACACCCTCACGTTAAAACCTCCGCACATTAAAAATTATAAGTCCTAATATCTCAGTCCTGAACAATTTTTTATATAAAATTCTGTCTGTAAATTATATAAGTTGTTTTTCAGTAATTTGATATTGTTTTGTCTGGTTGAGTAAGATTTTATCCGGGATATTGTTTATATTTTGTATCCCCTCACAAAATTTCTTGAAGAATTATTTAAGGTTTTATTACGGGATATTTAAGGGTAATCCTTGGAACCTGAGTTTCAGTCCAAGTCTATTATAACATCTGCCATTTATTTTTCCATTCATCAAGGATAATATAGTTGCTGCGTGGCACTTCTCGATAGCAAAATCATTATTAATTGATTCAAGCAATGATGCTGAAAGATATTTTCTGGCAGTATTATTTTTGTGGTTTAATAAGGCAATTTCTCCGAGTCCGAGTTTACAGTAAATTAGACCTCTCGGATCCTTTGTTTTCTTGAAGAGCAGCATCGCCCTGACAAGGTAATTACCGGCTCTTTTATAATTGCCAATCATCTTATGTGTCATTGCGAGACCCCATAAAGTATAAGAATAACTTACCCTGTCACCTATCTTTTTATACAGTCTTGTTGCTTTTGAAAAATAAGTAAATGCATTTTTATAATCTTTCATCATCCTGTAAGCATTTCCAATGCCACAGTAGGAATATGCTATGCCAAACTTATCCTTATTGGCTGAGAATAATCTGTTAGCAGATATATAGTAATTAAGGGAATCCTTAAATCGGCCGACAATACGAGATGTACCGCCAAGACCGCATAGACAGTAACCAGTACCCTGAACATCTTTAATAGACTTAAATAATTTATATGACTCTTTAAAAATATTGAGTGCATTTACAGCATCTCCCTTTATTCGTAAAGCTCCTGCCTCTGCCCACAGGGTAAATGCAATACCCTGAAGATCCCCTTTTTTTTGGTATGTCTTTCTTGATTCTCGGATGAGGTTAATGGATTCCTTCCATTTCCCCTGTGCTCTTAATGCGAGAGCCAGTCCAATTCTGGAGTCAGCGACCCTAATTGAGTCCTTTATTTTTTTAGCAAGTTCGATTGTGTCTTTATAGCTTTTTAAAGCAAGGCTAAAATTACCTACCATTCTGTAAATATCACCTAAAGAATGCATACAATTTAATATCCCATGCTGATCGCGTGTGTCAATGTATCCCTGCAAAGCCTTTTTGAACAGTCTGAGAGATTGTAGATAAAAAGACTTTTCCCTCAGTTTTTCTGCATCAGAAAGGATATTATCTATTACCAGAGAGTGTTCTGAATTTTTTAACGATTGTTTCATAATCTCCTGAATTAAAAAAAGCAGACCCCATTACAAGAATGTCTGCTCCTGCAGATATGATTTCCTGTATGTTATCGAGTTTTACTCCACCGTCTACTTCTATAAGGGTTGAAAGTTTTTTTTCACTAATACGGTTTCTTAAAACCCTTATCTTCTCTCTTGTCTCCGGAATGAATTTCTGTCCACCGAACCCGGGATTAACAGACATCAGGAGAACGAGGTCTGTATCAGGAAGTATATGTTCAAGACTCCCCACGGGTGTTGACGGGTTAAGTGAGACGCCGGCCTTTACTCCACTTTCTTTTATCCATTGTACTGTTCTGTGCAGGTGTGTAACGGCTTCATAATGGACAGTCAGATAATCTGCCCCTGCTTTTATAAAATCTTTCAGGAATTTATCCGGATCTTCAATCATGAGGTGGACATCGAGTGGTAAGGAACTGATCTTACGGATTGACTCTACAATAGATGGACCTATAGTTATATTAGGAACAAAATGGCCGTCCATGATATCAATATGGAGCATATCAGCTCCTGCATCCTCGGCATGCCTTATCTCTTCTCCAAGTTTTAAAAAGTTGGCGGAAAGTATTGAAGGTGCTATCTTAACCATATTTATATCCAGTCGCGGATAGAATTTCGGATATCAAAATTAGGATTTCTTTCCATATTCAGTCAGGAGCCATTAATCATTCGAGTTGGAGGTTTATCGTGTCTCCAGCTTTTATCTGTTTGCCGGGTTCTGGTTTTTGTGATTCTATTGTTTCTCCTGAACCTGCAGTTGCAATTTTCAGGCTAAGCTTTTTAGTGAGATTGTTAGCTTGTTCAAGAGACATATCTTTGAAATCAGGACAGCTATAGATTATATCATAAGGCCCGATACTTACAAGTAATGTAATTTGTTCACTGACGTGTTCATCGGGTCTTGGTTTTTGAGCTACGATTCTGTCCTTTTCTGCAGTGTCTGAATGTACCTTGATTAACTTTGCTATTTTTACTCCTTTCTGAAGTAGTATTTCTTCAGCATTTAATAATGTTTCATTCATCAGCATTGGAATCGATTTTACTTTCGGGCCTTTACTTATTATGACTTTTATAACCCTTCGTTCTTTAACCTTATTCCCGGCTGGTGTATCCTGTCTGAGAATATTTCCTGTCGGGACAATAGAATCATAGTCTTCACCCTCAATTTTCAGATATAGCCCATTTTTTGAGAGCATGTTGTTAGATTCCAGAAGGCTTTTGCCGTAAAGTTCAGGAACCTCTACTGTGCGGCTAAAACTCAGAACCTTAAAAGTAAGAAATCCAAAGAAAAGTCCGAGCAATATAAAGGCGAGCATATAAACAGGAAACCTTATTAAATTATTCGTTTCTTTTTGCAAAACCTTACCTCAGAGAATTTTCCAACCCAATAATATCAAGATATAACTCACTGTTTTAATGTGTATATTCCAAAACGTTTAATGTTAAGAAACCTTTCCAAAAAACTCAATTGCCTCTTTGACCTTTGTCAAATCAACTCTTGTGTTAACACATGGCCCGAATGGACGTTCGTTTGTTATTCCCAATATAGGAAGTGGATATGTGTCAGCTATTCCGCTGCTCAAGTCGTTTTCACATGCAACGGCAACTACCGCCTCCGGGTTTATATCATTGACAACCCTTCTTGCAAGAGACCCCCCTGTTACAACAGAAAGCTTTAAATGATTGTCGTCTGCAATCTGAATCAGGTCTCTGATTTCACATTTGCCGCATCTTTCGCAGTTGTAAATGTTATATGTAAGTCTTATTTTACATTCGTTTGTCTGGATGCAGTGTGGCAGCAGGAGCAGTATATTATGTGCTTTTGGCTTTTCTCTTCTAACAAGTTTATTATTAAGGTTAATGATAAACTTCTGATAGTGCTCTTTTTTATTTTTCAAGAATGCGCCTGTGAGCATAAGCAGGGGATATAGAATTTTAAGAGTAATACCTCTAAACCATTTAAGTCTCATCAAAAAAGGCACCCTCTTTAAGTCGTCTACCCTGGAGGAAGGCTTTAGAAGACATCGGCATTTTGCCCTCCGGCTGAAGTTCAATTATCGATATTAATCCTTCCCCTGTGCCAACAACAAATGCATCGTTAGCCTTTTCAACCCTGCCGGGCAAACCAGAACCTTCAATTACCATTACTCTGGTAATTTTAATCCTTTCTTTATTTAAATAACAATAGGCACAGGGCCATGGATACATACCCCTGACAAAATTGAATATCTCTTTTGCAGTATTCGACCAGTTAAGCCTTCCATCGTCTTTTTTAAGAGGAGGGGCATAACTTGGTAATCCCTTCTGTGGAATTGGTTTGATAGATGTATTTTTTATGCCTTTTATAGATTTAATCAATAATGATGCACCCAACTCTGTAAGCCTTTCCCCTAGTGTTATAGTGTTGTCGTCATCGTGTATTTCTGTTTCTTCCTGTATCAGGATATCACCGGTGTCAAGTCCTTTGTCCATGAGCATTATAGTTATGCCGGTCTTCTTTTCGCCATTAATTATAGCCCACTGAATAGGGGCTGCTCCCCTGTATTTCGGCAGCAGCGAGGCATGTACGTTAATACATCCATGTAACGGCAGCCTGAGGATGTTTACGGGCAATATCCTTCCATATGCAACTACAACAATTATTTCAGGCATCATGTCGGAAAGCTCTTTAAGAAACAAGGGATCATTTACGTTAAACGGCTGTAAAACCTTAATTCCTTTTTGATCTGCAAATTCTTTGACAGGTGGTTTAGACAATATATGACCCCGTCCTTTTCTTTTATCAGGCTGTGTAACAACTGCTTTGACGTTTTCACCTGATTGAAGAAGTGCGTTAAGTGATGGAATAGCAAATGCAGGTGTACCAAAAAATACTATATGCATTTAATTTAAGAGTAAGTTGAGACATATGAGATATTGGGATAACCACGCACGGTATGAAGTTTCATAAAAGAAAAGACTTTCATCTGTACCAAGGATAGGGGTGTTTTTATTCAGCAGACCGAGGACAGGTGAAAGACTATTTTCATATCCTGGTGTTTTCACTTGGTACTATTTATTTCCTTAAAGGCCTTTTTATAGCGTCTCTTAAAGAATTCCCTTTTAATAGGGCTAATCCTGTCGATAATAAGAAGTCCTTCAAGATGGTCTATTTCATGCTGCAGGACTCTTGCGAGAAGACCTGTTCCTTCTATCTCAAGGGACTTGCCTTCTCTATTACTGCCTTTTACAAATACCTTCTCAGACCTCTTTATTGTTGTCATATATCCCGGGATGCTCAGACATCCTTCCTCAGCTTCAACCGTACCTTCTTTTTCAACCAGCACCGGGTTAATGAGTATTATTAGTGACTTCCTGTCTTCGTTTAGACTCGTATCTATCACACAAAGCCTCTTTAAAACCCCGACCTGGTTTGCTGCGAGTCCTATGCCTCTTGCAGCATGCATTGTCTCTATCATATCATCTATGAGATGCTGGATATTGACATCTATCTTTCCGATAGGAGATGCCTTTCCCTTTAGAGATTTATCTGTGTATTTTTTTATTTCAAGCAAAGCCATTGTTTTATTATAAAACAATTAGATAATGTCTGTCCTATAAAAGCTGATTTTTCTTGACGAGGCATTTGACTACAATATAGAATTTCATATCTTCTAAAACTATTTATAGGAAGATGTAAAATCAGTTAAAAAGTATTTTGAAATCTGGGAATGAGATGGTGTATTATATACGGTATTTCAATCTATAGTAAATGCATCTCATACATTTATTGTCGGAGGTTTTTGGATTAAAAGTATCAATTTAGAATCTAAGTATGAAAGAGAGACATACAGACACAGTACATCACACATCATGGCCCATGCTGTGAAAGAACTCTTTCCTGATGCAAGACTTGCGATAGGTCCTGCTACTGATGAAGGTTTTTACTATGATTTTGATATTGATAGGGCTTTTACTCCTGATGACATTACTTTGATAGAAAAAAAGATGTCCGAGATAATAAAGAAGAATAGCCCGTTTGTACGCAAGATTGTTCCAAAAGATGAGGCAATCGAACTGTTCAGGAGTAAAGGTGAGAGTTATAAAGTCGAACTCCTGGAAGAGATAACTGATGAGGAAGTCACCCTTTACGAAGAAAACAATTTTACGGATCTCTGTAAAGGACCGCATATCAAATCAACAGGACAGATTTCCTCGTTTAAATTATTGAGTATAGCGGGTGCGTACTGGCGAGGTAATGAGAAAAATAAAATGCTTCAGCGTATTTATGGAACAGCTTTTACAAAAAAGGAGGACTTGAAAAAATATCTTGAATACCTTGAAGAGGTTAAGAAGAGAGACCACAGGAAGCTTGGCAGAGAACTTGACCTTTTCAGTAGCAGCGAAGATGTAGGAGCTGGACTTATCATCTGGCACCCCAACGGTGCCTTAATAAGAAGGACTATAGAAGAGTTCTGGTTAAATGAGCATTACAGGGCAGGTTACAAAATTCTTTATTCTCCGCATATAGCTAAACTTGATCTATGGCAGAAGAGTGGACATCTCGATTTTTACAGGGAAAATATGTATTCTCCGATGGAGATTGAAGGGATAGACTACGAGATTAAGCCCATGAATTGTCCTTTCCACATTCATGTTTATAAAACTTCCTTAAGGAGCTATAAAGAACTTCCAATCAGATATGCTGAGCTAGGGACGGTTTACAGATACGAAAGGTCAGGCGTGTTACATGGTCTTTTGCGCGTCAGAGGATTTACACAGGACGATGCTCATATATTCTGCAGGGAAGATCAGATTGAGGAAGAGATATTGAATGTTCTTGAGTTTACTCTTTTCATACTGAAGGTATTCGGATTTGAGAAATATGATGTGTATCTTTCAACAAGACCTGAAAAATATGTAGGAAGTCTTGAAAACTGGGAAAGGTCTACGAATGCCCTCAAAAATGCATTAGAGTCAAGGAGGCTTTCATATGAGATAGATTCAGGTGAAGGTGTTTTTTACGGACCAAAAATTGACATAAAAGTCAAAGATTCACTTAACAGACCATGGCAGTGCAGCACTATACAGGTTGATTTTAATAATCCAGAAAGATTTGATATGACTTACAGGGGAAGTGACGGAAAAGAGCACAGGCCGATAATGATACACAGGGCGCTGATGGGTTCTTTGGAAAGGTTTTTCGGGATACTGATAGAGCATTATGCAGGCGCATTTCCTTTATGGCTAGCACCTGTGCAAGTTGAGATACTCACAATCGCTGAGAGGCATAATGATTATGCGGTATCTTTATCAGAAAAGCTAAAATTAGAAGGGATAAGAACTGAGTTGAATATTGAAAATGAAAAAATCGGTTATAAAATAAGGAATGCCACTATTAGAAAAGTTCCATATTTAGTTATAATAGGCGACAAGGAAATTTCAGAAAGAAATGTTACTGTTAGAAAACGTACAGGTGAAAACATAGGCCCGTTTACTGTAGAACAGTTTGTCAGGATGGTAAAAGATATCCAAAAGGCCAGAAGCCTGGAAATTTAGATACCGGATCGTGGATATTTACTTACATTATTAGTTTATAAATTTTTTCAGGAGGTGAGAGCATAACCAAGAATATAAGAATTAACGAGAAGATAAGGGCTAAAGAAGTCAGGCTGATAGATGTTGACGGAAATCAGCTTGGCATTATGTCTGTAAATGATGCATTAAAGATTGCTGATGAGAGAGAGCTTGATCTTGTGGAAGTAGCATCAAATGTTAGCCCTCCAGTCTGTAAGATTCTTGATTTTGGTAAATACAGATATCAATTAAGCAAGAAGCAGACTCAGAGGAAGACGATTGATGTTAAAGAGATTAAAATCAGGCCTCAGATAACTGAGTACGATCTTGGTCTGAAAGTGAAGAGTATCAGGCGTTTCCTTGATGAAGGAAACAAGGCAAAGATAACCATGTTTTTTAGAGGCAGGGAAATTATAAGGTCTGAACTCGGCATGAAGGTATTCGGGAAAGTAATTCAATTACTTACCGGGAAGTTCAATATTGAACAGAACCCAAAACTTGAAGGTAATCGCATAACAATGGTTGTTTCCCCGAAATAACCATTTAAAAGTAAAGAGGTATTAATTAAGGAGGATAAATTGCCTAAACTTAAGACTCATAGAGGAGCTGCGAAAAGATTTAAAATTACAGGTACAGGCAAGATAAAGAGATGGAGAGGATATAAGAGCCATCTTCTTACAGGTAAATCTGCAAAGAGGACAAGAACACTAAGAACATCTACTTTAGTTTCTGATGGGGAATATGTTAATATAAAAAGGTTGCTTCCATATCTATAAGTGCAAATTAAAAATTAATACAATGAATTTAT
>Ga0154657_1103_pt3 | contig 32695 bp, 36 predicted proteins | sample Rifle2008BG13ft_FD_116086 | JGI IMG/M metagenome (GOLD analysis project Ga0154657, IMG submission 116086) | Nitrospirae bacterium RBG_13_39_12 | reverse complement strand
CTCTCAAATTTAGCCTTCGCCATATGCCCTCCTATTAACTTACATTCCTGAAAGCCCATGACCGGGATTGAACCGGTGACCTCATCCTTACCAAGGATGTGCTCTGCCAACTGAGCTACATGGGCGCAAAATTAAAGATAACGTTTTTTAATATCGAGTTCTAACATTCATAATTAACAATAAATAATTAATAAATAATTTACCGTATTTCATGGAGCGGGAAACGGGATTCGAACCCGCGACCCTCAGCTTGGAAGGCTGACGCTCTACCACTGAGCTACTCCCGCTTCTACAGGTGTAAATTGGTAAGGCGTTAAATTTTTTGTACAAACAAAAAGACTCCAAACTTTTATCTTTAAACTCCTAAACTTTTTTTGAAGCATCGTATATTATGGTGGAGAGGGGAGGATTTGAACCTCCGAAGGCTGCGCCGGCAGATTTACAGTCTGCTCCCTTTGGCCACTCGGGAACCTCTCCCTTGGAGCCACCGAAGGGAATCGAACCCCCGACCCGCTGATTACAAATCAGCTGCTCTGCCTGCTGAGCTACGGTGGCTTCATCGTAATCGTATTTTATAATAACAGCTGAAAAAGACAACACTAATCCCTTATATAATGAATTTAAAATTTAACATTTCTTGATACAAAATGGTCAATTGTAGAAAATAGAGAATAAGTTTAATTATCTCTTAATTTCTCTATTAATTTAATTATTACAAAGTCTTTGTCGCAATATCTCAAAAGCAAATATCCCTGTAGCAACAGAAACATTAAGAGAGTTTAATTTACCTAACATAGGTAAGCTTACTAAAACATCGCAGCTTTTCCCAACAGTTTTTCTGATCCCCTTGCCCTCAGAACCAATCACAAGAGCTAAAGGCATTTTTAAATTCAGATCCCAAATTGTCTTCCCCGAACTTGCTTCAGTACCTACGACTGTTATCCCACTCTTTTTCATTTCACTAATTGCGTATTTTATGTTTGATACCATGCAAACTGGTACATACTCAACAGCACCTGCAGAAACCTTTGATACTACAGAACCAAGTTGTACTGATCTATGTGACTGTATGACAACACCATGGATACCAGCAGCATCCGCTACCCGCAATATAGCTCCAAAGTTTCTCGGATCCTCAATACAATCAAGGATTAAAAATAGCGATATCTCTTTTTTTCTTAAAGGAATGTTAAGTAATTCATCAAGACTAACATAGTCTTTTGAAGATACTTCAGCTGCAACTCCCTGATGTCCTTTATTGAAAGTGTAATTAAAAAAAATGGGATCCGATATTTTTAAGGGTATATTCCTAAATTCTGACTCTTTTTTTAACTCAAATACCTTATGGTGTCTATTAGAGGATATATAAATGTTTTTTATGTTTCTGCCTGCTTTTATTGCTTCTAGCACAGGGTTCAAACCGTAAATCCATTCACTCCCCGACCTTAACTTTCCAGTCTGTCCTGTCTTTTTTGTCTTCAAGGATAACCCCTTTTTCTTCTAGTTCTTTTCTGATTGTATCTGACATATGCCAGTCTTTTCTTTGCCTTGCATCCTGTCGGTCCTTTATTTTCTCAAGTATCTCTTTTTCAGAAAGACCGATTTTCCTTATGTTTATTAATGACCTATACCACTCATCAGGTGTTCTATTAAATATATTTAAAATATTTCCAGCATTTAAGAGTAATTCTTTTGTCTTCAAAAAAAGTTCCCGTTCATTTGAGGATGATGGTTTATTGTCAAGAAATCTGTTTGCCTCACGTATTAATTCAAATATGTGTCCGATTGCAAGGGCAGTATTTAAATCATCGTCCATTGCTTCTTCGAATTTATTTTTAAATGAAGAAATAAATCCTTCAAAAAATTTGCTTGCATTTGAAAATCCTTCTCCCGACGTTTTTTCTTTTAAAAGGAAATCATTAATCCTGGAAAAGGTCGTATAACATCTATCTATAGAACTTTCGGCATCGCGCAAATGTTCGTCAGAAAATTCTATCGGGCTCCTGTAATGAGTGGATAGCAAGAAAAACCTGACAACCTCTGGGTCAAACTTATCAAGTATCTCTTTGACAGTAAAGAAATTACCAAGAGATTTTGACATCTTCTCTTTGTCAATGGTGATGAATCCATTATGAACCCAGTACTTGACAAAAGTTTTTCCTGTAAATGCCTCAGACTGTGAAATCTCATTTTCATGATGGGGAAAGATTAAATCAGCACCTCCTCCATGTATATCGAAACTTTCACCCAGGTGTTTTATTGACATGGCTGTGCATTCAATATGCCATCCTGGTCTACCGTCTCCCCAAGGACTTTTCCATGATGGTTCACCTCCTTTCGATTTTTTCCACAGCGCAAAATCCATAGGATTTTTCTTTTTTTCGTCCACTTCAACTCTTGCCCCGGCTATCATTTCCTCTGTATCTCTTTTTGATAATTTTCCATATTCAGGGAATTTATTTACTGCAAAGTAAACGCTGCCATCTACCTCATATGCATATCCTTTATCAATAAGGACGTTGACAATGTTTATAATCTCATCAATATGCTCAGTAGCCTTCGGTTCGACATCTGCCCTTCCGACCCCAAGCCTTTCCATGTCTTTATAATATTCATCTGTATATTTCCTAGCGACTGCATCCCATGTGATACCTTCTTGATTAGCCTTGTTGATTATCTTGTCATCTATGTCTGTAAAATTTCTTACATATTTAACATCAAATCCCTTATAACGCATATATCTCCTCAAGATATCAAATACAACAGCATTTCTGGCGTGACCTATATGACAGTGGTCATAAACTGTAACACCGCAGGCATATACTTTTACCTTGTTAGGGATAAGAGGGATGAAATCTTCTTTATTTCCAGTAATTGTATTGTAAATCTTCATCTCAGTTTTTGTACCGCTTAAGAATCTTTGTCTAGAGATTATACAATAATTCTAGGTTTAGATATCTAAATCGTTAAAGCATGACTGTTGAGCAGTTTGTATTTACTTAACCCTCTGTAACTGAAGGTTATATAATATAAAAACCATTATGGTATTATTGGTAAAATGGAAAATATTAACATAGAAGATTTTGACCTTAAGGCGATAATCGCAGAGTACATGGAGAAAGGTTTTTTAGATAACATTATTGATATGTTCAAACATGATAAAAACCTTTACATCTATATCGGGGATCTGATAATCGACGAAAGATTAAGGGTGAGGATTGGAACGTCGGCTCTTATTGAGGCATTAAAAATAGAGGATCCAGAAAATGTGCGTGAAGCCGTGCTTTATATCCTTCCACTTCTGAAAAATAAAACCCCTATGCATAGAGCTGATGCAGCATACCTCCTCGGAGTAATCGGAGACAAAAATGCTATACCTTTCCTTGAGGAAATTACTAAAGATGAAGACGCAAACGTGAGACTAGTCGCAAAAGAAGCAATAGAGGAGATAATTTTAAATCCAAAAGCTTAATATTTATTCTGCCGTTATCTCTCTTTATTTTGCTATTGACAAATGTTTTCTTTATCCTTCATATTTAGTTGGGCATCTTTTAAGGCTCGAAAAGGGTTTTAAGAGTTAGTAAAAAAAAATATAATAGGAGGAAGAATGAGTACAAGGCTCTATGTAGGCAACATCTCCTTCAAGGCTAGTGAGGATGATGTAAGGGATCTGTTTTCTCAAGCAGGTGAGGTTACTTCTGTCAAGCTTATTAAAGATGCAGCTACAGGCAGGCTGAGAGGGTTCGGCTTTGTGGAGATGGCCTCAAATGAGGATGCTCAGAAGGCGATTTCCATGTTTAATGCAAAAACCTTTATGGACAGAAACATTGTTGTAAATGAGGCAAAACCGCAGGAAAGGCGAGAGAGAAGTTACTCAAGGGAAAGAAGTGGTTTTGGAGGTAGAGGGGGAAGAAGATAGTCATCCTTAATTTAGTTTAATCCAGCCAGCAAAGTCAGGATTTCTTGAGAAGCATCGAGCCAGTTGAAAGGCCAAGTTCTTTAGAAACCACATCACATTTAGATTGGAATAGAAAGAATATTTTCTTTTCGCTGCCATAGAGTGTCTCGAAGTTGCCCTGTCCTTTGCTTATTACAAGTTGAGCATTTTTAAATATTGCTTGGAACGCTGAGGATGTCCACTCCAGGATTGTGCCTACAACTTCAGAACCATTGTCTATTACTTCGCAAACTCTTATAAGGCCAGATTCCTCAGCGTCTTGCATTGTAGAATCATTAATTACAGGTGAGCTTTTAACAACCACCCTGACCTTTTTCCCAAGAGAGATTATGGTCTCTATTAATAACCTGTCGAACACAATCTCTCCCGCGTTGTCTGTAAGGTAAAGGATTTCTTCTGCAGTAGAAATGGCATTACTAAAACTACTGTAGTCATCAACTGCTAAAGGGTTATTAAGTGCCGTATGAATAGTTCCTTCAATATCTACAGAGGAGAATATTCCAAAGTCTATCACATTCCCTGCAATTGCAAGCCTTGTAGATATCCATAGAGGGTCATGACTGTCATTAATAATATTTTTAAAAGCAGGATATAGTCTGAGTGCAATATGATTGTATTCTGATTTTATCTCTTTGAAGGGGTCACTGCCCAGCAGTTTTCTTATCTTCTTGTGAATAAATGTGGTTGTATAGGCAGCTGGTTTTGAAGTATCGGCTTTCTCAATGTTTCCCAGGATGCTTTTTAATATAGTCTCCTGTAATAGTTCGTCTTTAGTTCCAAATCTGAGCGCAATAAGAGCTTGCCTTAAAAAGCATGGAAAACAATCAAGGTGTACTCTCATCCTCGGTGGTAGCGGTCTTGCAGTGCATTTGCCTTTTTTTCTATTTTTTCTGCCATTTTTTTCTTGTAGTCTTTGAGCCTTTTTGAAACCTCTGGATCCTTTGTGCCAATAATCTGAGCTGAAAAGATTGCAGAATTTTTTGCTCCTGCCCTGCCTATCGCCATCGTGGCTACCGGTACTCCAAAAGGCATCTGTACCGTAGAAAGAAGGGAGTCAAAACCATTAAGAGGCGATGAATCAATGGGTACCCCGATTACAGGGATTGTTGTATGTGCTGCAATAACTCCGGCCAAATGGGCTGCCATTCCAGCGCCAGCAATAATCACTTCAAAGCCTTTCTTTTCAGCCTCAGATGCAATTCGAATTGCACGTTCCGGTGACCTATGCGCAGATGCAATGGACATCTCATAAGAAATTCCAAGTTTTTTGAGTATTTTGCCAGCTTCTTCCATTACAGGAAGATCAGAATCACTTCCAGCTACTATCAAAACCTGTAACTTCATTTCTTCTCCTTTAAAATTTGTTATTACCGATATCCTTTCTATAATACATACCGTCGAAACTTATCTTTTCTAAAGCATTATATGCTTTGTTACTAGCATCCTTTATTTCAGTTCCTGTGGCTATTATGCTGATAACCCTTCCACCTGAGGCAATAATATCCTTATCCAAAAATGATGTGCCTGCATGAAACACGACAGTATCATTCATTAATTTTATTTTTTCAAGACCTTTTATAATAGCACCTTTTTGATATTTGTTAGGGTAATCTTTTGAAGAAATTACAACACATACAGATGCCCCTTGTTTCCATTCTATTTTTATTTCAGATAGCCTTTCTTCTATAATAGCTTGCGCCAAGTCTATAAAGTCTGTTTTAATTCTGGGAAGGACAGTCTGTGTTTCTGGATCACAAAAACAACATTTGAAATCAAAGACATACGGATTATCTTTATCTATCACCAGGTCTGCAGATAGGACACCTTTGTATATTATATTTTCAGAATTCAGCGCTTTTATTATGGGTCTCATTATTTTTTCCATTATAATGTCTTCAAGTTTCTTTGTGATGATAGGCGCTGGACTGGAAGCACCCATAACTGTTGTCTTTGGAACAGTATTACCACTAAAAAGTTGTTTGTATTTATGCAAACCTGTGAAAGGCACGATTGTCTTTCCATCAGTTAAGATTATAAAAGATACCCTTTCGCCTTTTAGGTTATCTTCTATAATTACTCGTTTACTAGTGTCCACTCCAATTCTATCTTCAATAACAAGTTTGAGGGCGTCCATTGCTTCTTCTAATGTAGAAACCACAAATTCTCCGGGTTCTTCAAAAGGGGTATCTGCCTTTATAACTATTGGAGTACCTTTTAGTCTTACGTAATCCTTTGCATGAAGATAAGAAGTAAAGACTTTAAATTCTGCTGTTGGGATCCTGTGGAGCCGCATGAGGTTTTTTGCGAATACCCGGCTCGATGTTAGTTGCGCAGCTCTTCTATTAGGGCCCAATATTTTACAGCCTTCTTTTTCAAATTCATCAACAATACCTTTTGAAAAAAGCTCTTCAGGACCAACAACTGTCAGGTCAATCCACTCGTATTTGACAAAATCGATAAGTGCACGAAAATTATTTGGGCTTACATCCACACACTCGGCTATCTCGGCTATTTCAGTATTTCCAGGACTGCAGAAAATTCTGTTTATATTCCTGCTTTGAGATAGCTTCCATACAATTGCGTGTTCTTTCTCCCCGCTGCCAATAACAAGCACTTTCATCTTTTTATAACCTCTGATTCAAATGCAATCTAAAAAGAGACATGCATATAACCATAGAATATAGTAAAAACAATAGTTTGTATAGGGAATGCTTCCAAAACATTCCTTCACTATCCATCACTATCCATATAGAATAGAAGAAGTTTCTGATGCTCAAACAGAAAAGACTTTAGTCTATGGCATATTATGCCATTTCAATAATTCATAGAATATAATTTACTAAGGAATGGATTTTACAGGCTTTCCTATCTCTCGTTTAAAGTTTCTTCTGTTATTTTTGTAAGGTAATCAGCAATTAGTTTATCGTATATCGATGTATGTCTGAATACTTTTTTTGCAAGTTCCAATCTCGTGTTGTAACTCAAGTCCCCATTCCGGCTTTTCATCTCATTTATGATTTTCTTATAATCAAGCGGGTCAATTATGGCAGCAACATCCTGAAAATTTTTTGATGCTGATCTCAGCATTGCAGGTCCACCTATATCAATGTTCTCTATAGCTTCTGCGAGGGAAACCCCTGGCTTTGAGATGGTCTCCTCAAAAGGATACAGGTTTACAACCACCATTCCTATTGTATCAATCCCGTGCTTATTTATTTCTTCCATGTCCTTTGGATTATCCCTTCTTGAAAGTAAACCGCCGTGAATCCTGGGATGAAGAGTCTTAACCCTTCCATCAAGCATTTCAGGAAAGCCAGTATATTCTGATACATCTTTTACAGTAATATCAGCTTCCCTTAATGCTTTTGCTGTTCCCCCGGTTGATAATATTTCAATCCCCATTGAGCTGAGTTCTTTTGCAAAATCTGCAACACCTTTTTTATTTGAGACACTTATGATGGCTCTCTTAATTTTTAACATCTAACCCTCCTTAATTTTTTATGTATCCCTCCTCCATCATACTTGTATATTTTTTGTCTCCGATAATTAAATGGTCGAGAACCCTTATACCGATTATCTTACCAGTGTCAACAAGCCGTTCTGTTATCAAAATATCTTCCTGGCTTGGGCTTGCATCACCGCTTGGATGGTTATGTATAAAAATAACTGATGCTGCAGATTCTTTTATAGCTTCCCTGAATGCCTCGCGAGGATGTATTAATGAATTGGTAAGGGTACCCTCTGAGATTCGGTAGTCTCGGAATATCCTGTTTTTTGCATCTAAAAGAGCACAGCGGAAGACCTCTTTTTTAAAATTTTTAAAACGCTGATTGTAGTATAAGAAAACGTCCTGGCACGATGAAAAAACAGGTCCTTTTTCAAGAGGCTCATCAAGCAGCCTTCTCCCAAGTTCAAAAGCAGCCTTTACCTGAGCAACCTTTGCTTTTCCTATCCCCTTGTAGGATACAAACTCCCCAGGAGATGCATTATCAATCCTTTTAAGAGTTCCGAATGAGTTAAGGATCTCTATCGCAAGGTCTATAGCGCTTTTACCTCCGCCCCCGGTGCGAAGTATTATTGCGAGTAGGTGAGCATCTGATAAATTATGGGCACCATATTTTAGAAGCCTTTCTCGTGGTCTCTCGCCTTCAGGCCATTTTTTTATACTATTGTATCCCATAAAATGAAGAGATTTTAACATCTAAAATAGAATTAATAAAGAGGTAATTTGACGCTCTTTTAACCCTGTGGTAGCATATTATGTATTATACATAAGGTTAAGATATGTATTTCTCGGATAAGAATAGAATCAATTGAAATATATAACAGTTGTCAAATATAAGTGGAGGAAAAATGAAAATTGAAAATGAAGAAGTAAAAAAATCAAGCAACCAAAACGGATTCACCCTTATTGAACTTATTGTCGTTATGGTTATCATAGGTATATTAGCTTCAATTGTCTATGTGAAATTTACCGGGAAAATCGGAACGAGCAAACACAATGCTGCAAAGGCGCAGATAGAAATCTTCGATCAGGCCCTTGAACTGTACAGACTTGATATAGGCAAATATCCCACAACATCAGAAGGTTTAAATGCACTAGTGGTTGATCCCGGGATAGAGGGTTGGAGCGGCCCGTATTTAAAGAAGGCTGTTCCAAATGATCCATGGAAAAGACCTTATAATTATCAATCGCCGGGAAGTCACGGAGATTATGACCTTTTTTCCTATGGAGCAGATGGTTCTTCCGGTGGAGATGGAGAAAGTGAAGACATTAACAGTTGGGAGTGATAGCGGTCACTTGGTGTTTAAACTGACATTTTTTGTCAATTTAATAGTTAAAGAAAGGCTTATATCAAATTTTATTTGCCCGCAAACTATAAGGTTTAAAAAGTGTAATTTTAATATATATTGATTATCCTTTTATTTTTTATCAATATTTTGTATATTATTTTATTGAAATCGATCCTGTATTGTATCTGGCATAATGTTTGCTAATTATTGTTGTACAAATGGGTTAAAAGGAGGTGATGTAAAAAACCAGTAGAAAGTATTAAATAATATGTGGGAATGTGGTCATGGAAACAGACCACTAAAATTAAAAACCTGAAAAAGGAGGTAAGAAATGTTCAGGACTATTCACAAGATGAAGGTGAGAGAAGAAAGAGGCTTTACCCTCATTGAATTGCTCATAGTTGTTGCAATCATAGGAATACTTGCCGCAATTGCAATCCCCGGTTATCTTGGTATGCAGGAGAGGTCTAGGAAGGGAGCGGTTATCAGAGCAGCTTCATCGGCAGAGCCGGATATCCAGGGCTGGCTTAATTCTGCACTAAAAGGACGTGCTGCTGGAACAGGTATTCAGGGACAACTTTATGAGGTTGACACTACCGGAGATGGCGTAATTCAGTCAGGCGTTGACATGAACAACTCTGAGCTCGGAACGCTTTTAACTACTGCTAATGGATTATGTGACCAGTATGTACTTGCAAAACAGACTTTACAGGATGAAATGTCCCCATGGGCTAATACTTCTGGTTCATTATGGCTATCTCAAACTGCTACATCAGCAGGAGCGATAGTTTGTTCGCACACTGCTAATGCGGCAAATATAACTATAACAGCACAAGATTCAAGTGCACAAACCCTTCATCAAAAGACTTTGTATTCAGACTAAAGGTCTATTTATCAGGTTAGGGGGATTGCCCCCTAACCTGGTTCCTTACTTATGAAAAACAAATCTATTAAAATTATAGTTCTGCTTATTTTTCTTATATTATTTTCTGCTTTCCTGTATAACTATCTTACAATAAAACTCTGGGATTATGACTTCTGGTGGCATATTTCAACAGGAAGATACATTCTAACCGAAGGGCATCTCCCGGAGGAGGATCCTTTTTCTTTTACCTCAACAATGGAAGAAAACAAGAATATTTTTCCTGAAAGAGAACACTTCTTCTTAAAACAATACTGGCTTGCTCAGGTCCTATTTTACCTTATCTTTAATTATACAGGGCCAACAGGCATAATTTTTATGAGAGCTGCAATCCTTTTTATGACTGTATTGATTGTTTTCTGGCAACTGAAAAGGTCTGGAGTCAAATTCTATATATCCTTTATTTTTGTTTTTGCTTTATTCATGATGACAATGAAGTCTCTTGGCGAAAGACCTGTTCTTTTTTCGATACTTTTCACTTCAGTTATACTTTTTCTTCTCGAGGATTTTAGGGATAGAAAAAACAAAACACTATTTTTTATTGTGCCTGTAATGCTTCTATGGTCAAATATGCACGGAGGATTTATCCTCGGTGTGATCATTATTTCGGTGTTTATATTGGGAGAAGTGATTAAAGTATTTTTAAGGAAAAGTAATTTTACAAAACGTGAAATGAAAATTTTTTATAGTGCAACCGGTTTAGCAATTATTGCCTCATTTATGAACCCCTCGGGGTGGGATTCTTTTTTTATGGCATTTTCATCCAAATATAATATATTTCAGGAGGGGATACAGGAATATATTTCACCATTGCATGTTTTTATTTACAAGTTTCGCCCTTTTAGTTATGCATACTTCAGTATTGCTGCGATGTTTCCTCTGATATTAATTTTAAGGAACAGGAAACTTGAATTAATTCATGTAATACTTCTAACTGGGTTTTTTATTATGAGCATTAAAGCTTCTCGGTATGGAATTTTTTATGCAGTAGTAGCCTCTATGATTATTGGAAAAGAGTTTGATATTTTTATAAAAAATTTAATTGATAGAAGGTTTTCAGAGGATTTTCATAAAAATATCAGGTACACATTGGCTTTTTTTACACTCTTTTCTTCACTGTTTTTTCTGTTCGGTAGCTTAAAATATAATATCAAATTAGAAATAGCGAAAGAGCTTAGTGTTCCGGTGGTAGCAGTAGATTTCATTGAAAAGAACAAAATACAGGGGAATATGTTTAATGACTACGGATATGGGGGATATATTACCTGGAGACTTTATCCCATAAAAAATTTTATTGATACACGGGCATTGAATAGGGCTGTAATGGATGAATACGGAATGATAGGAGAAGCTAAGAAAAAAGTTAAAGGTATCAAAACAAAGAATGAGAAGTTACCTTTATGGGCGGTAATCTTAAAGCACTATAAAATAAATTTTATTTTCTTGTCTATTACAGATGTTTACGGCAATGTAACTCCTTTAATCCTTGAACTTGCCGAGAGCAATAAATGGGTACCGGTATATTATGATCATATGAGTATCATATTTGTTAAGGATACAAATTGTAATAAAGAAGTAATATCTAAATTTAAAATGCCTAAAAATGATGTGTATGATTTGCTTATTGCTAAGACTGCCTCTTCAGCATTGTATGACGGGGTTAATCCCAGACACCTTATTTCTCTCGGGTATATTTTCTCAAAAATAGGAAGAACCGAAGATGCACTGAAGGCTTATAAGTATGCTGCCGAAACATGGAAAGACCCAGACCTTATGCAGAAGATTAAAGAGATAGACGAAGAGTTTGCCAAGCAGAAAAAATCGTCTGATAAGGCATTAAAAAATAAAGGAATACCCCGCTAATTTACAGACATAAAGATAGTCTTCGAAACCCAAGGTTTTTAAATGAATAGTTATTAAAAGGGAATAGTAAATATGATCCTGATTCCTGCATCAAACAAAAGAAAGATTGTCATATTAGGGGTTTTAGGGATTTCTTTACTTGGCGCAATTATTTATTCAAACATTCTTTATTCCCCTTTTGTTTATGATGACAGAGGTACTATTGTTGAAAATGAAACGATAAAAACCCTGTCAGAATCATTTACCAATATATCCAGCAGACGATATGTTGGTTTATTGAGCTTTGCTTTAAATTATTCTATTGGAGGATTGAATGTCTTCAGTTATCACATATTAAATGTTTTTATCCATATTATTAATGCTTTTTTGGTTTACTATTTTGTAACACTTATTTTTAAAACTCCAAAAATGAGTGATTCCGAGCTTTCAAAGGAATTTATTGCCTTTACAGCCTCTTTTATGTTTGTTTCACATCCAATACAGACGCAGGCTGTTACTTACATCGTCCAGAGATTTACCTCTATGGCTACAATGTTCTACCTTACATCAATAGTTTTTTATCTAAAGGCAAGACTTAGCCTGAAAACAGGAGCAAATGATAAAACTAAGTTTTTTTCAGCTCCAACCCTGACATTTTATTTTCTTTCTTTTTTGACTGCTATTCTTGCCATGAAAACAAAAGAAATTGCACTGACACTACCTTTTGCAATCATTATGTGCGAATTATACTTTTTCAATTTAGAGCGTAAAAGATTAAAGATAGCTATATTCTTCCTGCCGATTCTGCTTATATTATTAATATTTTTTGGGGGATCTGTTAATCTCGAAAAATCCGTAAATGATATCTTGACCGATATTGATTATATGTCAAGAGAAACAACTAATATATCAAGGACGGATTATGTAATAACACAGTTCAGGGTGATTATCACATATATAAGACTATTATTTTTTCCTGTTAATTTAAACTTTGACTATGACTATAAAATTTATAAGACCATGTTTTCTCTTGAAATATTTTTATCTCTCATTACGATACTCTTTTTTATTGCTATTGCTATCTGGACATATAAAAGAGCAAAACTTATATCTTTCGCTATCGCTTGGTTTTTTCTTGCTCTTTCTGTTGAATCGAGCATCATCCCCATACGCGATGTTATTAATGAACACAGGGTATACCTTCCATCAGTAGGGTTTTTTATAGCCTGTGCAGCAGCACTTGATCAAATCCTGTTGTCAAGAAAGATAAAGATTAGTTTAGTCGTCGTTCTGGTTTCTGTACTATCGCTTAGTACTTATAGCAGAAACAACGTTTGGCGAGATCCGCAGTTTTTATGGCAGGATGTAATAACAAAGGCTCCTAATAATGCACGGGCATATAACAATCTTGGAGTTGTCTTTAAAGAGAGAAAAAAATATGACATAGCTGTTGAGCTGTTTAATAAATCGTTAAAGGCGAATCATAATTATACCGCTGTTTATTTTAATCTGGGAGATGTTCAATATAGACTCGGCAATTATAAAAACGCTGTTGTTTATTTAAAACAAGCCCTGACAGGAAAGCTCAACCCACAATTACATCTAGATATCCTGAACAAACTTGGAAGGACATACAGTGCTATGGGGCAAACCGAGAAAGCCATAGAAATATTCGAGGAAGCTGTAAAATTATTCCCGTCATCAGTAGTCTTGCTCAATAATCTTGGTGTTCAATATATAAAAATTAATCAGATTGATTCTGCAATAGAAATATTTGAAAAAGCAATAAGTATAAATAAAAAACCTTATCTATTTAATAATCTTGCATTGGCATATGAAAAGAGAGGAGATAAAGAAAAAAGCAGTTTGTTGTATCAAAGGGCATTAGAATTAGGGAATAATGAATAAATAATGATGTATCATTGTGATTTACGATAAAAATCTTTTATCAAACAAAAAAAGCAAGATATAATAAACAATTATATTGATTTAAAGAGTGATAAGGATATAATTGTTAAATAAAAGGAGAATTAAGGTGCAAAGCAACTGGCGCAACAAAAATGTCTTTGTAACTGGGTGTACAGGGCTATTGGGCTCTTGGCTTACTGAAGAGTTAATAAACCTTAAGGCAAACGTAGTAGGTCTGGTGAGAGACTATGTCCCTGGGTCGAGAGTTTACAGAGATGGTCTTATAGATAGGATAAATATCATTTCAGGGAGTTTAGAGGATTACCATGTGGTTGAAAGAGCATTAAATGAATATGAGGTGGAATTCGTTTTCCATCTCGGAGCACAGACTATTGTGCCAATTGCGAATAACAGTCCGATCTCTACATTTGAATCAAACATAAAAGGAACATGGACTTTAATGGAGGCATGCAGACGAAATAAAAGGATAGAAAAAATAATCGTGGCATCAAGCGATAAAGCATATGGTGAACATAAAAAACTGCCTTACACAGAAGATATGCCACTAAAAGGAAGAAATCCATATGACGTGTCAAAAAGTTGTGCTGATTTAATTGCACAGATGTATTTTTATTCTTATAGTTTGCCTGTATGTGTAACAAGGTGTGGCAATCTGTTTGGGGGTGGAGATCTTAACTTTAATAGGATCGTTCCTGGAACTATCCGCTCTGTGTTTTACAATGAAAGACCGATTATTAGGAGCGACGGTAAATATTTGAGAGACTATTTTTATATAAAAGATGCGGCTAAGGCATACATATTACTTGCAGAAAAGATGAGTGATGATAATATCATGGGAGGGGTTTTTAATTTTGGAAACGACACACCAATGACCGTTTTAGAAATAACGAAGGAAATACTTTTATTGATGAACCGCCTGGATTTAAACCCAATCATATTAAATCAGGCTAAAGGAGAAATACGTAAACAGTACCTTTCCTCTGAAAAGGCAAGGGGAACTCTTAAGTGGAAACCGCTCTATTCTGTAAGTGAGGGACTTAAAGAAACAATTGAGTGGTACAATAAACACTTTGAGAATCTTGGTAAAAAAACATAATGGAACATTTTTATGCCTCGAAGTATCACGAATTAGAGGGAAACTATTGGCTGTTTAAGGGGCGAAGGGATATGATATTTAGGTTGATAAAAGATTATGACAGAAATGTTGATATTTTGGATGCTGGGTGTTCCGGTGGTGCATTGATAGGATTCTTAATGGCTAGAGGTTTTAAAAACCTTGAGGGTGTTGAAATTGATAAAAATGCAGTTGAAATTTGCAGGCAAAAAGGAATCAACAATGTCCGTGTTGCTGATGCAGAAAAAACAGGGTTCAAAGATCAAAAAATTGATGTTATTATTGCTTCTGATATTTTGGAGCATATTAAAGATGAATACAAAGCTCTTTCCGAATGGTACAGAATATTAAAGCCGAACGGTAAATTATTTATATTTGTACCTGCGTTTAAATTTTTATGGAGTGAGCATGATGAAATCAATCATCACTACAGGAGATATTCCAAATCAGGTCTGTGCAGAGTTTTAACGGAAAGTGGTTTTATAATAGAGAGAAGTTCGTACTGGAATTTCAGTTTATTCTTTCCACTAAGCTTGGTCAGACTCTTTCAGAAGTTTTTTTTGCAAGGAAGCAGGAAATCAGGGGATCAGTTACGCGAAGTAGGTTTATTTTTAAACAAGGCTTTAGAATATTTACTTAAATTCGAAAATATGATTCTATCAATAGGTATAAATCTAGCAGTAGGAATTAGTGTTTTTGCTATAGCGAAAAAATATGAGAAAGATTGACTTATTATCTATAGTTATTCCATGCCACAACGAGGAAGAGGTTTTAAGAGCAACTCACGATAGAATAACTAATGTACTTAAAAATTTACTTTCCTCCAGAAAGATTTCAAATTATGAACTGATATATATAGATAATGGATCAACAGATAATACTTTACAGGTCTTAAGGAACATCTTTGTTTATGACCCATATACTAGAATAATTTCTTTGAGACGTAATTTTGGTTTCCAGGGATCAATTTCTGCGGGTTTATTTCATTCTAAAGGGGATGCAGTTGTAACCATAGATGCAGATCTTCAGGATCCACCGGAGAAGATTGAAGAAATGATAACTTGGTTTGAACAGGGATATGATCTGGTTCTAGGTGTTCGTGAGGACCGATCTTCAGATTCATTCATAAAAAGATTCTTTTCTGAGAATTATTATAGACTGATGAAATTGATGGGTGTTAATATCGTATTCAATCACGGAGACTTTAGGCTTATGTCAAAACAATTATTACGAGAGTTTAACGCTCTTCCTGAGAGGAACCGTCTTATTCGGGCTATGGTTTTACAACTTGAGTCCCGATATGCTACCGTGTTTTATAAACGTGAAAACAGAAAGGCTGGACAATCAAAATTTAATATTAGCTCTTTATTTTCTCTAAGCATTGACGGGATTGTTTCATTCACTTATTTCCCTTTAAGATTAACCTCTATTATTGGTATATTTATATCCATGTTGTCTCTTTCAGGAGCGTTATGGGTTTTATATATTAAAATCTTTACTGATAAATTCATACCGGGTTGGGCTTCTACATTGCTCCCTATTCTGGCTCTTGGCGGTTTGCAACTCTTCTTTATAGGGTTAATAGGCGAATATATAGGTCGACTTTATGTAGAGATAAAACATAGGCCTTTGTTTGTCATTAGAGAAGAATTTAACCATGAGAGAAAAGATACCGGTTTACCAGAGAATTGAAAATATTTAGAAATGAATGGCGTTGCAAAAAACAAAGATTCTCAGCAAAATTCGCTGTTACTTGTTATAGATGAAAGCTAGCGGTGGGAACAATGCCATCTTTTTTCTAAAGAGAGGAGGAAAAGATGTCGAGGCTAATGAATCGCCAGCGAGGTAAGGGTTTTGCTTTGATTGAACTGCTTGTTGTTATTGCAATTATTACTATCCTGGCTGCAATAGCGATCCCCGGTTTTTTAGGTATACAAAACAGGGCAAGGAAAGGGGCGGTATTAAGGGCTGCTTCTGCCTCAGAGTCAGAATTACAGGCGTGGCTCCACTCAGCTTTAAAAGGGCGTGCTGATGGCACTGGAGTTCAAGGACAGCTTTATGAAGTTGATACTGATGGGGATGGAGTAATTCAGTCGGATTTCGATATGAATAATTCAGCACTCGGTCAACTTTTATTTTTGAATAATGGATTGTGCAGTCAATATGTAAATACAAAACAGACTGCTCAGAGAGAGATGTCTCCCTGGGGAACCACTCCTGGTTACTTGTGGCAATTTGGTGCCCCAGTTCCTGGAAAAATAACCTGCAGCAATGCTGCAGGTGGTGGTTTTATTAGACTCTTTGCACAGGATTCGAGTGGACAGGCCATTTACTCCAAGGACTTATATGCAGACTAATGAACGACCTATTAAATGTAATAAACGCATTATTTTCTGGACTAACAGTGCCTGATATTTTATAGAAATATTTCCGTAAATATTTTGTATAAAGAAATTCAACATAAAAATATAGCTATGAAAACAAAAAACATTCCCGTTGTCATTTTAGCAGGTGGTTTTGGGACAAGGCTTAGGGAACAAACTGAGTTTATCCCAAAGCCAATGGTACCAATAGGGACTAGACCTATCTTATGGCATATTATGAAGATATACTCTTTTTATGGATATAAACGTTTTATTATCTGTCTCGGATATAAAGGTGAAATAATTAAAGAATATTTTCTAAATTATAGAGCCAGAAACAGTGATTTTACGATCAATCTAGGTAAGCATGAAAACATTCATATCCATAATTTACATAGCGAGGATAACTGGGAAGTTACCTTGGCAGATACAGGGCTCAAGGCAATGACAGGGGCAAGGATAAAAAAGGTCGAAAAATATATAGATAATGACAGATTTCTTCTTACATACGGAGACGGTGTTGCTAATATTGATATCAAAGGACTTATGGATTTCCATTTGTCCCATGGGAAATTGGCTACAGTTACTGGTGTGAGACCACCATCAAGATTTGGCGAGTTGATTACCGAGGGTGACCGAGTTATTGAGTTTGGTGAGAAACCACAAGCAGGAAGTAGCATGATTAATGGTGGATTTTTCGTATTCAATAAAGGGGTGTTCAGTTACCTATCAGAAGATGACCAATGCATATTGGAGAGAGAGCCATTAGAAAAGCTGGCAAAAGATGGAGAACTCATGGTCTGTAAGCACACCGGGTTCTGGCAGTGCATGGATACGCTTCGTGACATGAACCTGCTTAATGAATACTGGGAAAGAGGGAATGTCCCCTGGAAGATATGGAACGAGAAATGAAATCCTTGAAAGGTAAAGTGATCTTGGTAACCGGCGCTAATGGGTTTATTGGTTCTCATCTTACCCGGAAACTTCTTGGAGAAGGAGCACAAGTTCATGTATTCCTTAAGAAAGATACTAATCAATTCAGAATCCAAGATATTATCAACGAACTGACTTTATGGTATGGGGATCTAAAGGATTACCAATCGTTATGTTCTTGCATAAGACATTCAAGACCTCAAATAATTTTCCACCTTGCCGCGCTAATTAATGTAAATAGGATACCGGAATTGATTGAGCCCATGATTGATATAAATATTAAAGGAACACTAAATATTTTACGTGGGGTTATTGAAGAAAAGATAGACTTGGAGTGTTTTATTAATACAGGGAGTTCAGAGGAATACGGTAATGGATTAGTTCCATTTAATGAGAATCAAAGAGAAATACCTGTTTCTCCATATTCGGCAAGTAAGGTTGCAACAACCTATTTTTGTCAGATGCTTCAAAAAAGTATTGGCTTGCCAATAATAACACTCCGCCCATTTCTGGTATATGGACCCGGTCAGGATACTCATATGTTTATACCTTCCCTTATTCAACACTGTCTTGAGGGAAAAGACTTCCCGATGACAGAAGGAGACCAAACAAGGGAATTCAACTACATAGATGATACGGTTAATGCATATACCCTTGCTGCTATTTCTCGCAATGCGATTGGAGAAGTTATTAATATTGGCAATGGTATCGAATACAGTGTAAAAGCGGTAGCAGAAAAGATTGTGCATATAATGGGAGATCCTATACGCTTACTTGTTGGCGCTTTACCAAAAAGACCTGGTGAGACCAAACATTTTTTCTGTAGCAATGAAAAGGTGAAAAAGCTTCTTGGATGGTCTTCAAAGATCAGTCTCGATGAAGGGCTTTCAAGAACGATCAATTGGTACAGGGATTTTTTTAAAAGGTATGGCCCGGGATTTCAAAACTGCTTTCCTATAAAACATACCTTAGCATGAGAAAAAAAGAAAATTCATATTCAGGGCCGGGCTTCTTTAATGGTTGTTGTGCTTATAGTTTCCGGTGTCCAATTGTTAATGCTCGGGATTTTGGGTGAATACCTCTGGAGGAACTTTGATGAATCCAGAAACAGACCTGGTTTTATTGTTGATAAAATGATAGGATTTAATAAAGAGAAGATTTGAATACTCAAAGAAGGAGGATTCTATGAATAAAAAAGGGATTACTCTAATTGAACTTTTAGTCGTTATAGGAATAATCGGCATCTTGGCTGTTATAGCGGTTCCTGCATATATTGGCCAGCAAAGGAATGCTACAAGGGCGGAGGCACAATCAAATCTTCAAAATTTAAGGCTATTAGAGGAACAATATTTTGCAGAACATGGATGTTATTATATGACAGGCTCGCCTGCTGCATGTGCAGATGCTACCAGGAATGGCGTTGCCCAAATACAATCAAATGCATCAGGAGATTTTTTTCTCAGAGGGTTCAGACCAGGGGACTCATTGGCTTACGATTATTCCATTACTACAACTGGTACTGCCTCGTGCTTTACTGCAACAGCTACAGGTAGAACAGGTACACGTGTATCCGGTGAAAGCATGGACATCAACTGCAATAATATAATGAGAGTGTTCTAAAAACAGAAACTTTAAGTATTATTTTCTAATGGCGGTTTATTTTTGAGTTATTTTACGCCCCTCTTTATTGAATATAGGCGAGTTTATTAAGCGGAACTTGTTCAGTATAAAACGTATTGTGGTTGAAATAACGCCCAGACCGTATTTTATACTCCTTGCAAAATTTATTGAAGAAGCGTCTTTGAAATATCTGGTTGGACAGCTTATTTCACCTATCTTGAATCCGAAATAGACTGCCTGTGCAAGAATCTCGTTGTCAAATATAAAATCATCAGAATTTTCTTCAAGAGGTAATGTTTCCAGAACTTCACGCTTGAAAGCACGGTAACCCGTATGGTATTCAGAAACTTTTATGCCGAGTGCCAGATTTTCAATGAACGTTAGCAATCTGTTTGCAATGTATTTGTATATGGGCATCCCGCCCTTGAGAGCATCGCCTCCAAGTATCCTTGAGCCCAATACAATATCATAATGGCTGGATACAATCATGGAAGCCATGGCGGTTAAAAGACGCGGAGAGTACTGATAGTCAGGATGGAGCATAACAACAATATCTGCACAGTGTCTCAGGGCTTCACGGTAACAGGTTTTTTGATTTGCTCCGTATCCCAAATTTTTGTCATGGATTATTGTCTTAATGCCTAATTTTTGGGCTATATTTGTGGTACGGTCGATTGAGGCATCATCAACAAGTATAATGTCGTCTATATATTCATGGGGTAATTCGTCGTAGGTCTGACGAAGTGTCTTCTCAGCATTATAGGCAGGCATTATAACGATAAGTTTTTTATTTGAAATCATTTAAATCTCTTATGTCTGCAAGTTATTGACAAAGGTACCCTCGATATATCTTTAGATAGCGGCAATGTAATTATTAATACAGCCATTATACTCTTTTCAAAAATATACATTATATATTGTATTGTACTTCTTGATATTTTTATCAAGTATTATAAACCCGAAAAGTGCAGACATTGCTTTCTCCTCGGTGAATCCGCTGAGGCGGACAAAAATTTATTTAACTCGATGAATTTATTGAGATTATCTTTATTTGTTCCATTGATAAAAATATTCCCTATACCATTAGTTAAAGGTACACTAAGGTATCGATCCCGATGCATATCGGGACATTATTCAATTGCATTATTTGGGTAAATGTAAAATACAGAAATTAAAGCTGTTAACCTGAAAATAAGGCATAGATAAAAATTCCATATGTAAGTTTAGCAGTATTTTCAAGACAGATTCTACAGATTTTTTAACTTTAATCTACCTTTATATAAAAATATTATGTGTTAAAATATTAAGATGTCCTACAAGGAACTCATAATTGAGGGGGCCCGGCAGAACAACCTCAAAAATATTAACCTCAAACTGCCACATAATAAAGTTATAACAATAACAGGTGTGTCAGGTTCAGGAAAATCATCTCTTGCCTTTGACACAGTTTTTGCTGAAGGCCAATGGAGATTTATTGAGTCTCTTTCAACATATGCAAGACTTTTCCTGGAAAAACTCGATAGACCTGATGTTGACGCTATTCATAATATAAGACCAGCCATAGCCCTTGAACAGAGAAATCCTGTTCGCGGTTCACGCTCAACAGTCGGGACTTTGACTGAACTCTATGACCTTTTAAGACTGCTTTACTCTAAAATCTCCAAACCTTTTTGCCCGCTATGTGGTGAAGAGATAAAAATATGGGATCCATCGCATGTTATTTCTGAGCTTATTGAGAAATACCGCGGTGAAAAGGCGATTATAGTTTTTGAGACCAGAGACCAAATAGATGAACTAAAAAAACGGGGATTCTACAGGGCATGGATTGACAATGAAGTAGTAGATTTCTCGTCATTAGTTACTAATCAACCCTTAATGGATATAGTCCTTGACAGACTTGTTATTAAAGACGAACCACGACTGTCTGATTCTATCGAAATGGCATGGAAAGAGGGAGAGGGTAAAATGAAAGTTATAATTGTAGGAACTTCGCAGACCCCGCAGTTTAAAGTTTGTGTTTTTTCTTCGGATAATACTTGTGAAAAATGCAATATAGAACTACCTAAGCCTTATCCTCTTCTTTTTTCTTTTAATCATCCGGTTGGTGCATGCGAATATTGTAAAGGTTTTGGCAATATTCTTAAATATGATGAGGATTTGATTCTTCCTGACAAAAGCCTTTCCTTATCGAAAGGTGCCATTGATCCTTGGAATAAACCTGCGTATAGATGGTGGAGAAAACAGCTTATTAAAAACGCTGACAAGGAAGGCATTGATACAAATATGCCATATTATGAATTAACTGAAAATCAGAAAGCCTTGCTTTTTGAAGGATGCAGCAGTTTTTATGGAATTAATGACTTCTTTAATGAGATGGAAAGCAGGAGATATAAACTCCACATAAGAGTTTTCATTAGCAGATATAGGAGGCCTGTTACATGTTCTCAGTGTAGTGGCAAGAGATTGAAAAAAGAGTCTCTTGCCTATAAACTTTCAGGTCTTGATATCGCAGAGCTCTGCAGAATACCATTATCAGAAATAATCAAGTTTTTCGAAAATATGGATATTTCTTTATTTCAAAGAGATATGACGAAAGAGCTTTTAAGACAGATAGACTTCAAACTCGGCTTCCTGAAAAGAGTAGGTCTTAATTATCTCAGTTTAAGCCGTGATGGGAGAACACTTTCAGGTGGAGAATATCAAAGAGTAAATCTTTCCAATCAGCTTGCCTCTTTCCTCACAGGTACACTTTATGTATTAGATGAACCAACTGTGGGGCTTCATGCAAAGGACACAAAAGTAATTGCAGACATTATGTCAGAGCTTTCAAAACTTGGCAACACTGTAATTGTTGTCGAGCATGACAGGGGGATTATAGAATCTGCTGACTGGATAGTTGAAATGGGGCCCGGAGGTGGTCATAAAGGGGGAGAGATTGTTTTCTCAGGGAATAAAGATGAATTCTTGCAAACTGATACTCTTACAGCGCGTTATTTAAACAGGATTAATAAAATAGAGGCACCTTTTGAAAGAAGAAGAAGCTCAGACAAAAAGCTTTCGCTTTATGGTGCTTCAGGTAATAACCTGAAATATGTTGATTTTGAAATTCCTCTGCAAACAATGATAACTGTTACCGGTGTATCAGGTTCGGGGAAAAGCAGTCTTGTTGTAGAAACCCTTTATAGAGCGTTAGCCAGAGAGTACAAGTCAGAACATGTCTTTCCCCTGCCGTATAAGAAGATTAGCGGAAGCCAATATTTACAGGGTGTTAAGCTTATTGACCAGACACCGATAGGACGAAGTCCGCGTTCAAACCCTGTTACATATTTAAAAATATTCGATGTTATAAGAAAACTCTTCTCAGAGCAGTCTGAAGCAAAAGCATACGGGTATAATCCGGGGTTTTTTTCCTTTAATGTATCAGGTGGCAGATGTGAGACCTGCAAGGGTGCGGGATACCAGCGGATGGAAATGTACTTTTTTGAAGACCTTTACATAAAATGCGAGGTATGTGGTGGAAAAAGATACAGACAAGAGGCACTGCGGGTTACATGTCGAGGCAAGAATATAAATGAAATTCTGAATACGACAGTGGATGAAGCCATCGATTTATTTCCGGATATCACCAAGATTAAAAATAAGTTATTACTCATGAAAGAGATAGGACTTGGCTATCTTCGGCTCGGTCAACCTGCAACAACACTTTCAGGCGGTGAGGCACAGAGGCTCAAGATATGTGATGAGATGATTAATACTCCTTCATCGGTTTTTAATAAAGAAAGAAGGAAAGAGATTAAAAAAGGTTTTTTGTATATCCTCGATGAACCAACAGTTGGGTTACATTTCAGTGATGTCAAGGCATTGTTGGATATACTACAAAGATTGGTTGCTTCAGGAAATACAGTACTTATAATCGAACATAACCTTGATGTTATTAAGGCATCAGACTGGATTATCGATTTGGGCCCCGAAGGTGGAGACAGTGGAGGAAAAATTGTTTTTGAGGGTACACCGGAAGATATAATCAAGTCAAAAGATTCTTATACAGGGAAATATCTAAGAAATTATTTTATCGAGTCATTAGTTGGAAATAGATACAATTGAAATACTATCAACAAGATTTATGAAAAAAGTTGTTTATCTTCTGCTAATTATCCTGGTTATGTTTGGCTGCGAAAGTAGAACCTCAAAGACAATACAAGCAGACCTCAAAGATGATACTTACAGACCCGCATATGGAGATACTTTGATAGCGGGATCTATAGGTGAGCCAAGTGTTCTGATTCCAATGCTTGCTGGTGATAGTGCCTCTCACGATGTTGCGGGGTTAATATTTAATGGCCTTGTCAAATACGATACAGACCTCAGCGTTATTGGTGACCTTGCTGAATCCTGGGATATTTCTCCTGACGGGCTTGTTATAACCTTCCACTTGAGAAAAAGTGTAAAGTGGACTGATGGGGTTGAGTTTACGGCTGATGATGTGATGTTCGGCTATAAGACGATAATTAATGAAAAGACTCCTACAGCATATCAGGGTGATTATCTTCAGGTAAAAAAGGCTGAGGTTATCGATAAATATACATTCAGGGTCACCTATGAAAAGCCTTTTGCGCCTGCGCTTTCTTCATGGGGGAATTTAGTTGTCCTTCCAAAACATCTTCTTGAAGGCAAAGAAATAACAAAGATAGATTTCGGGAGAAACCCTGTTGGTATGGGGCCTTACAAACTAAATAAGTGGACTGCGGGGCAGGAACTGATACTTGATTCAAATAGGGGTTACTTTGAGGCTAGGCCTTATATTGACCATTATATTTACAGGGTAATACCTGACTCTGCAACGATGTTCCTTGAACTCCAGGCAGGCGGTATTGATATGATGGGATTGACACCGATTCAATATACAAAACAAACTGATAACAGTTTTTTCAAAAATAACTTCCAGAAATTTCGTTATCCCGTATTCTCCTATACATATCTCGGGTTCAATTTAAAACATCCGTGGTTTCAGGACAAGCGGGTGAGACAGGCGATAGCCCATGCGATTGATAAAAGCGAAATTATAGACGTTGTTCTTTTTGGCCTCGGAAGCCCCGCAACAGGGCCGTATGTTCCGAATACCTGGCCGTATAATCCGAATGTGAAGAAGTATGAATATAATCCGGAGAAATCCAAGCATCTCTTGAAAGAGGCTGGATGGGTGGATACGAATGGTGACGGCATCATTGAAAAAGATGGTAAGAATTTTGATTTTACTATACTTACGAATATGGGGAACAATCTGAGAAAAAACACAGCAACCATAATACAGTGGAGACTTAAGCAGGTTGGCATTAAAGTAGAAATAAGGATGCTCGAATGGAGTACGTTCATAAATGAATTCATTGATAAGAGACGGTTTCAGGCGGTTATGCTTGGATGGAGCATTGGTATTGACCCTGACCAGTATGATATATGGCATTCGAGTAAGACAAAGGAGAAAGAGTTTAACTTTATAAGTTTCAATAACCCTGAAGTGGATGAACTCCTTGAGAAAGGACGCAGGACATTTAACATTGAACAAAGAAAAAAGGCTTATTATAGAATACAGGAAATACTCGCTTATGAATTACCTTACATCTTTTTATACGTCCCTGATGCAACTCCTATTGTTCATGTACGGTTCAGAGGGATAAAACCTTCACCGATAGGTATCAGCTATAACCTATATCAATGGTATGTGCCAAAAAAGCTACAGAGGCACAATATAATGGAACCTTAAATGTTTGCATATCTTTTTAAACGGCTGCTTGAAATGGTCCCGACCCTGTTCGGTATTACCCTGCTTTCATTTTTCATAATTCATCTTGCCCCTGGAAAACCTACAGATGTATTGACAGAGATGAATCCAAAGATTACACCTGAAGCTCGTGAGAGGCTCGAAAAGTTATACGGCCTTGATAAGCCAATAATAGAACAATATTGGATATGGCTGAAAAGGATTACAAAATTGGATTTTGGTGAATCCTTTTCTACAGACAGAAGACCGGTGATGGAAAAAATATGGGATACAAAACAACCGCTGTTAGAAAGGAGACTCTTTATAACATTTCTGATAAATATCCTTTCAATGTTTGTTATCTTTGTTATTGCAATACCTATCGGCGTATCTTCTGCGACTCGCCAGTATTCCTTTTATGATAAGATAACCACAACCTTTGTATTTATAGGATTCGCTACACCTTCATTCTGGCTTGCCCTTCTTTTGATGATTCTCTTCGGCGTATATCTCGACTGGCTTCCGATATCAGGGCTGAAGTCAATGAATTATGATTCCCTGTCTTTGCTTGGAAAGATATGGGACAGGGGGTCTCATCTCATTCTGCCAGTTTTTGTATCAGCATTTGTGGGACTCGCAGGGCTTTCACGATTTATGCGTAGCAGCATGCTCGAAGTAATCAGACAGGATTTTGTGACAGTTGCCAGGTCAAAGGGGTTACATGAAAAAAAGGTTATTTATAAACATGCATTTAAAAACGCACTTCTCCCAATTATTACCTTGCTCGGTCTTTCTGTGCCTGGACTCATAGGTGGAAGCGTTATAATCGAAAGTATATTCGGAATCCCTGGAATGGGACAGTTGTTTTACATGAGTGTCATGACGAGGGATTATCCTTTGGTCATGTGTATCTTAACAATTGGTGCGATACTGACACTTATGGGAAACTTAATGGCAGATATCGGTTATATGTTTGCTGACCCGAGGATACGGTCGAAATAAAAAAATCATGAGTATTTATTCACCAAAAAAATTGTTCTGGCAAAGGTTTAGGAAGAATAAACTTGCAGTTGCAGGCGGGATGATTGTTTTATGTTTATTCATTGCAGCTTTTCTTGCACCTCTTGTTTCACCTTACAGCCCGGATGAAATTGATAGAAAAGAGATCCTCGAACCCCCCAGCTTTAAGCACCCGCTAGGGACTGATGATCTCGGCAGGGATTTGTTAAGCAGGATGATATGGGGTGCGCGCATATCACTCGCAGTAGGGTTTGTTGCTGTTGGTATAGCGTCTCTTATAGGAATGATTTTAGGAGCTCTATCTGGATATTACAGCGGGTGGACGGAAAGGGTTATCATGAGGTTTATTGATATCATGCTTTCTATACCAACATTCTTTCTCATCCTTGCTGTTATTGCATTTGTCGGTCCAAGTATCTGGAACATTATGATAGTTATTGGCATAACGTCATGGATGGGAGTTGCACGGCTTGTGAGGGCTGAATTCCTGTCTTTAAAAGAAAGGGAGTTCGTTCTAGCTGCAAAGGCATTGGGAGCAACCGATTATAGAATAATCTTCAGACATATAATGGTAAACAGTATGGCTCCAGTACTGGTTTCCGCAATCTTAGGGATAGCAGGTGCTGTTCTTGTGGAATCAGCTCTAAGTTTTCTGGGCATAGGGATCCAGCCTCCGGATCCGAGCTGGGGAAACATCCTTACGTTAGGGAAAGACAATATTGAGATAGCATGGTGGTTGTCTGTTTTTCCTGGACTTGCTATTTTAATTACTGTCCTCGGATATAATCTCCTCGGTGAGGGGATACGAGACTCTATAGATCCGAGACTTTGGGAAGCAGACAGTAGACAGTAAGCACTTATTATGCTAAAGTTTTTTGAAATGCTTCATTACTTCATCTTTTGTGATAATTGTGTCAAGTTTATAACCTGAAGCCTCGACTGCTTCCCGACCGCCTTCCTGCCTGTCGATTAAGGATATTACTTTTATAATATAAAGTCCTTCTTCTTTTGACCTGTTGATTGCCTCAATGGTTGATTTGCCGGTTGTGATAACATCGTCAACAATTACTACCCTGTCGCCTTTTTTTACATTACCCTCGATCCACAACATTGTACCGTGAGTCTTTGGTTTCTTACGGACTACAAAGGCCTCAACGGGTTTTTCTTTGAGATAAGACGTATACGTTACTGCATATGCAATGGGGTCTGCACCGAGCGTGAGTCCGCCAATTCCTTTTATATTTATATCTTTTATTAGATCAAAAATAATATTCCCTATGAGATACATGCCCTCTGGGTGAAGGGTTATAGCCTTACAGTTGAAATAATAGTTGCTCTTTTTGCCTGATACGAGTTTAAAAATGGGCTTTTTACTGTATTTAAAAGCCTTTTCAATTATAAGTTGTATCAATCTGGTTTTCATATCGGTTTGAAAATACAACATAGAAATATGGAAGTCAACAAAATTGTAGTAGGAAATTTATCTTTAGAATAATAGGCATGATACATGTCTGCCATTTATTTCCTTTAATTCAGGTACGACTTTATCACATTGTTCAAATCTTTTAGGGCATCTTGGGTGAAAAGGACATCCGGGCGGAATATTGATAGGACTTGGTATGTCCCCCTTTAGGATAGGTTTTTTCCCTCCATCGGGTTTTATCTTGGGGGCTGAAGAAAGAAGAATAATGGTATAGGGATGAAGCGGATTATCGAAGAGGTCGTCTGCTTTTGAATATTCAACGATATTGCCAAGATACATAACAGCTACTTCATCACTGAAATATTGAACTACTCTTAATTCATGGCTTATGAAAAGGAAAGAGATATTCGATTTTCTTTTAAGTTCCTGAAGTATATTAAGTATCTGTGCCTGTATCGATACATCCAGTGCGGAAAGAGGTTCGTCGGCAACTATTAACTTTGGGGACACTGCAAGTGCTCTTGCAATACATATCCTTTGCCTCTGTCCCCCACTGAATTCATGGGGGTAGCGGTTTAAAATATCAGACTGAAGCCCGACACTCCTTAATAGGCTGATAACCTTGTCTCCAATTTCAGATTTTTGAACAACTCTGTGTATTTTAAGTGGTTCTGAGATTGTATCTAATACAGTCATCCTGGGATTTAATGATGCAAAGGGGTCCTGAAATATAATCTGTACTGATTTCCTGAATTCCCGTAGAGAGTTCCCTTTAAGTTCACCAATATCGGTTCCTTTAAAAAAAACCTTTCCTGAGGTTGGCGGAATCAACTTGACAACAAGTCTCGCTACAGTCGATTTCCCGCAACCACTTTCTCCAACCAGTGAGAAAACCTCACCGTCTTTAACAGAAAAATTAATTCCGTCAACAGCTTTAACGTATTCTTGTCCGCTGAAAAGCTTTTTTTTGACAGGGAAATATTTCCTTAGTGCGACTACATTAATGATGTCCATTTAATTTCCTCTGATTTTATACACCTTGAAAAATGACCTGGAGTAATCTCTCTTAAAGCAGGCTCCTCTTTCTGACAGGCCGGTATCATGTAAGGGCATCTATTTGAAAACTTGCAGCCGGGCGGCAGTTCATCAGGCTTTGGTACAGAGCCTGAAATAGGTTTTAAGGGAACGCCTTTTCTTTTAGGAAGGGATTCTAAAAGACCCATAGTGTAAGGGTGTTTTGGTATTTCGAGAAGATGAGAAACGTTAGAAATCTCAACAATCCTTCCTGCATACATTACAGCGGCTATTTCAGCATTTTCAGCAATAACCCCGATGTCGTGGGTTATAAGCAAAATGGCCATATTCCTTTCTCGCCTGAGATTCCTGAGAAGATCAAGTATCTGCGCTTGTATCGTTACATCAAGAGCTGTTGTCGGTTCGTCAGCAATCAGCAAGGATGGTTTGCAGGCTATTGCCATTGCAATCATAACCCTCTGTCTCATCCCGCCGGACATTTGATGTGGATACTCCTTTATCCGTACTTCAGGAGAAGGGATTTTAACAGCTTTCAAAAGTTCTATGGAACTATTCATTGCCTCTTTCTTTGACATGCCCATATGAGTTGTAAAAACCTCTGCTATCTGATAACCGACTGTTAGTACGGGATTAAGTGAAGTCATCGGTTCCTGGAATATCATTGTAAGTTCTTTTCCCCTGAGTCTTCTCAAAGATTCGCTATCAAGTTTCAGCAGGTTTTTGCCTTTGAAAATTATCTCGCCTTCTGCCACTGCATTTTGTGGAAGGATTCCCATAATTGAAAGGGCGGTAAGACTTTTACCACATCCGCTTTCACCGACTAGGCCGAATACCCTGGCCTCCTCAATATAGAAATTAAGACATGATATAACTTTTGTAGGCTTAACTCTTGATTTAAAAAAAACATCAAGGTCCCTTACTTCAAGGAGGGACACAGCAGACTACTTGTCCTCTTTTTTAAGAAGCCTGAGATATGCTTCTGCTTCTTTAAGTCCAGGATTGTGTTCAAGTGCCTTTTCCCATTCTTCAAAGGCAAGACCTATAAGGCCTTTCATATAGTAACTCAGGCCAAGTTGTATCCAGGCAGCTCCATAATTAGGATTTATCTCTTTTGCCTTGACAAAATGAACTATAGCATCTTCTATGAGCCCCTTGTTTCTCAAAGCCTTGCCAAGCATTGTGTGCACATCAGGAAGCCGATGGTACAGTTTTATTGCCTTATAGTATTCTTCTATTGCTTCATCATTCATGCCTAAATCCATGTAAATGTTCCCTAACTTATAGTGCTCATTGGCAAGCTTGCCTGCAACAAAGGGATCAATTGTAGCAGGTGTGGGGTGAGCAATCTGTGCTGCGACTGAAAAGACTTCTTGGGCTTTTTTAAATTCACCCATTTCATTGTAGGTGATAGCAAGGTTCAGTGAGGCTTCAGTATAATTTGGGTTTAATTGAAGCGCTTTTTCAAAATATTGAGAGGCCTGTCTAAGCTCACCATTGACATGCGAGATTATTCCGAGCTTGTTGTGTATGTCAGCAAATTTAGGGTTAGAGCTGATTATATCTTTGAGAATTGGCTCCGCTTCCGAGTATTTGCCCTCCTCGAAAAGCTGTGTTGCAAGCTCGTAGAGCTCTTGTGTGCTCTGATCCACAATGAGAAAAGTATAGGTAGTCCGGGAATTATTTGTCAAGATATACAGTAAAAACAGACTTTTAACTATTTTAAACTGCTCATCTGCAAAAATGCCTTTATTGTTTGAGAAATTGATAACTGCTTATATTCAAAATTTCTATCTGACCTTGAGAACGTTTTCTAACACAAACTTGTAATCTGCATATTTATCTTTCTTTTTAATCAACAGCCATTCTTTATCCTTGCCGTACATCTTTGCAAGGGCAAATGCTCCCTTAAGATTTTTACCGTAGAATACAATATCGAGTTTTCCCTGCTGCAGGCTTCCATCTGTAATTTCGAATTTACCTTTATCCCATATCAGCACAGTACCAGCGCCATACATCCCTTCAGGTATTTTACCTTCAAAAGTTGCATAATCGAGAGGATGGTCTTCTACCATAATTGCAAGCCGTTTTTCTTTTGGATTCATTGACGGGCCTTTTGGTATAGCCCATGATTTTAGTGCCTTGTCTATCTCAAGTCTCAGGTCAAAATGCAGTCTCTTTGCATGATGTTCATGAATAACAAATACTGGCATTTATACAATTCCCCTAAAATTATATAACAATATTCCATAAAACGTATTGAAAATAAATGAATAATAATGGATATTCCTTAGCCCGAATAATGCAGTTAGATTTTAAAGCTGGCAGACACATATGTATCTCTCCTCAGCGAGTCGCCGGGGCGACAAAATCTCTTGAATGCAGAATTTGCGCATACATGGTTATTTAAACGATATAAATGAAAACGTGCACATTATCTGAGTCATTAAACCGCTCACAAAGGTGCTGCTCAAGAGCCTTTGCTACACATATGCCTACCGTGAATTGCATTTGGGGTAATAGCATGCTGACAAAGTAACCAACATAATGGAAATTTGTTATACTCCTTAAAACACAAGGAGGGAATCATGGTTCAAATTACTTTGGCTTTGTTAGCTGATTGTGCAAACGTTTCAAGGGAAGGAAAATTAAACATAACAGGGATTTTTGACCGGATCAGTGCGCAAAGTCTCCCAGCTACACATCCACAAATGCAACTGGTAATGACACTTGAGGCAGATAGAGGGGACGCTAACAAGGAGCATAAGCTTGCGATTGAGTTGATTAATGCTGATGGAGTAAAAAAATTATCTATGGCAGGGGACTTAAAGTTTGGGTCGCCGCCACCTGGTGAGCAGGTGAGGATAAATCATATCATTCAATTGAATAATATAAAATTTGAGGATTTTGGAGTCTATGAATTTAAGATTCTCATGAATAATGAGGTCCGCAAGAGTGTTCCATTGCATGTAAAAGAGGTAAAAAAATAAGATTCTATTTAAAGGCCAAAAACTTTAAGAGAAAATATAACCTGAAAATCTCAATTTTTGAGGTTATAACTATGCATGTTAGATATGAAATATACTTTAAAATGAATTACTTGCTAAGATATTATCTAAATAAAGCTAAGAGACCATTAAAAGTATGGTACCCCCTGCAGGAATTGAATCCCGAAAGCATCGGGATTTAGGAAACCTATCCGAGGGATTTTACAAATGCTTGAAAATTCCAGATATGTGCTTGCCGATCAAAGTCTCAAGCGGTTTTTATGTTTCTATATAGTTTGATGTGTTTTGATACTTTTTGATATGCTCATTTCACGATTTTTTTCACGTAAGTTTTATCGCTTGATTTCATAGCCGGAGGATGAATTTCGCAATGTCTTGCAAAGAGGAATTATATAATATATACTTATAATATATATTTTTAGGGAGGTATGCTATGAAGACCGCCAAGCTTTTTCAGAATGGCCAGAGTCAGGCAGTACGGTTACCCAAGGAGTTCAGGTTTCCGGACGATCATGTTTTTATCAAGAAGTCCGGGAATGTCGTCATGCTTATTCCTGCGGGAGAATCATGGGAGTCATTGTTCAATAGCCTCAATAAATTCTCTGATGACTTTATGACTGAGAGAAGACAGCCAAGGCTTCAAAAGAGAGAGGATTTCCGATGAAGTTCATGCTCGATACCAATATCTGCATTTACCTCATAAAGCAGAAGCCTTCGAAAGTCCTTAAGCGGTTTTCAGACTGTTCAGTAGGTGATATCGGCATTTCTTCTATAACACTTGCTGAATTCCGGTATGGTGCTGCCAAAAGTCAGCATGTCCAGAAGAACCAGCAGGCCCTTGTAGAATTTACCCTTCCCCTTGAAATCGCTGATTTTGACGAGAAGGCAGCGGAGGCTTACGGGACTATCCGTGCTGCACTCGAAAAATCAGGTAAGCCTATCGGCTCTATGGATATTCTTATTGGAGGCCATGCCCTGA
>Ga0154657_1022_pt1 | contig 34288 bp, 34 predicted proteins | sample Rifle2008BG13ft_FD_116086 | JGI IMG/M metagenome (GOLD analysis project Ga0154657, IMG submission 116086) | Nitrospirae bacterium RBG_13_39_12 | reverse complement strand
AAACATCTGCCGGTTAAGGTCAGGGCAATGAAAGAGGGAACGGTGTTTTATCCCTATGAACCTGTAATGGAGATAGAAGGAAGATACCAGGACTTCTGCGTTTATGAGACTGCAATCCTTGGTTTGATATGTCAGGCATCAGGAATTGCAACAAAGGCTTCAAGGTTTAAAAAACTTGCCGGAGAAAAGCTTGTAATCAGTTTCGGTGCGCGAAGGATGCACCCTGTGCTTGCACCAATGATTGAAAGAAATGCATATATCGGAGGATGTGATGGTGTTGCCGTAGTAAAATCCGGGGAGTTAATAGGAGAGGATCCTATGGGTACGATGCCTCATGCTTTGATATTATGTCTTGGATCAACTGTGGATGCCTTAAAGGCATACGATAAGATCATAAGCCCGAAGATAAAAAGAGTTGCTTTGATAGATACATTCCTTGATGAAAAATTTGAATGTATCAATGTAGCAGAAATACTAGGGAAAAAACTTTTTGCAGTAAGATTTGACACCCCTTCATCAAGGCGCGGAAATTTTTATCGTATACTTGAGGAGACAAGGTGGGAACTTGATATAAGGGGTTACAATCATGTCAAATTTTATGTAAGTGGCAGGATTAAGGAAGAGGACGTTCCTGTTTTAAATCCTGTTGTGGATGGTTATGGTATAGGGACATCTATTAGTAATGCTCCTGTTGTGGACTATGCAATGGATATCATGGAAGTTGAAGGTAAGCCTTTTGCCAAAAGAGGTAAATGGTCTGGAAGCAAAAGAGTCATCATATGTCCGAAATGTGGTAAAAGGGCAGTAGTTCCAAACAACAAGGCTAAACATAAATGTTTATGCGGTAAAATCTTTGAAGATATACTAATACCTATTATAGATAAAGGGAAGCAACTTATAAAAACAGAGAGCCCGTCCGGGCTCAGGAAAAAGGTTCTTGAGAATGTAAAAAACATTTCTTTAGAGTGATGGATAATATGCTACTTTTTACATTGACTGCTGCCTGCTGTAGGTTGCTTGCCATATACTGATAAATATGGCGTCCCTTTATATATTAATAGCAATTTTTATCTGGAGTTCTCTTGGTATTATCGTCAGGATGGCCAACACTGATTTAATTAATCTTATATTTTTCCCTGCACTGGTAGCTTTGATTACTCAGAGTTTGATCTTATTGTCGACAGGTGAACATAAAAGGATTCCAAAAACACGGAAAATACTGTATCTTTTTTTACTCGGTCCTATCTTTATTATGAATAGTCTTTTATTTTATTATTCTTTTGCAAATACCAGTATAGCTAACGCAGTACTTACACATTATACAGCACCTATTTTTGTTGCCATGCTTTCTCCTGTTTTGCTAAAGGAATCTATTGACAGGATTGTTATAACTGCAATAATCATATCTACTGCAGGTCTTCTATTGATGCTGAAAGGTTTATCTTTGTCCGAGCAGGATGTTAAAGGAATAATTGCAGGGGTTCTGTCCGGTCTTTCGTATGCTTTGATTATTATAATAGGAAGATCACTGGCACAGAGATTCAATACTCTGGTAATAACGTTTTTTCAGAATCTTGTAGTAGTGCTAATTCTTTTGCCATTTATAAAGGAGATACCACTGGAAACTGCATGGTATTTTATTTTGTTAGGAATTTTACATTCTACAGCAGCACCATTATTATATATCAGAGGATTGAAAGAAATTAAGGCGAGCAAGGCAGCCATACTTGGTTATATCGAACCGGTTGGTGCCATGTTATTTGCACTCATTATTTTTAATGAGGTTCCTCGAAGTATGTCATTAATTGGTGGTATTTTAATCATTTATTCTGGGTACCTTATAATTAAAGGCGGAGAAAAAAAACAGAAACAAGGATATAGGCTATGACCTTATTACGTCCACAGGCTGGATGGTAGTTGCTCTTTTTGATGGATATATACCAGCCGTTATGCCAACACCAACGGATGCGAAGAATGAGATTATAAATCCTGCTGGAGATATGGCTAATGGAAGGTTTGTTATTAAAAAGATAATAATTGATGCAAAAAAAACTTATCACAACTCCTACGGTACCGCCGCTGAACGAGATAATGATGACTCCAATAGAAATTGAAGAATAATGTCACGCTTTTTGGAACCGACTGCCCTCCTGATACCGATTTCTATTCTCCTTTCGTTTACAATAAGTATCACTATAGATAATATCCCTATACCACAAATTAGAAATGCACCTATCGCTTAGAGGTAGGATAGAAAAAGTGGACATATTGGTTTAGTTTGCACCGAAGCATTTTATTGGTGATGTGGTAAGGATAATAAAAAGCATAAGTGCGAGGGAACTGTTCCGCGTGTATCCGCGATTGAAGAAGCGGCTTTGGTCTGGTGAACTTTGGGAAGACGGATACTTCGCTAGGACAGTTGGAGAACGTCTGACTCGTCAAATCATTGATAAATATATCAAGCATCATAGAGATATAGAGCAAGGGCCTGCGCAGCAGCTTTGAGCTGCGCCTAAGATGCCCCGCTCCTTGGGGCGAGGAGTTTCACTTTAAATTCTTTAAATTGGCTTATACTATTCTTTTTGCTATTATTAGGAATTAGAAGGTAATATTTTTATATAAATTATGGATCCTATAACTCACGGACTTGCAGGTACGACAATTTATAACCTTGGTTTCAAGCAGAGGACGTCTTTCTGGGTTTTGCTCCTTTCATCAATTGCACCTGATTTTGACTTTATAACACGACTCTGGGGAGCGGATGTCTTTTTAAGATATCACAGGGGGATATCGCATGGCATACTTGCCTTATTCGTTGTACCAATAATAATAGGAATTATATTTAGTCATAAAAAGAGGTTTTTTTACTATTCTTTTTTGGCGTTCATAGGTTATTCTGTCCACCTTTTTATGGATCTCACGAACCAATATGGTACACGAATCCTTTCACCGCTTGACTGGTATCAATATTCCCTTGACCTTATATTTATCTTTGACCCTTATATAACTTTAGGACTTCTTTTGTCGGTAATTCTTTGTAAGTTTAATAAAAAAAGGGCTATAACCATAGCTCTCGTGACAGTATTTCTCCTGGTTGCTTACACAGGCAGCAGGAATTATCTCCATGACAGGACAAAGGAATTTTTAAAGGAAAGGATGGACGCCAATACATATATGGTATCTCCCCTGCCTAATGACTTTCTGAGATGGTGGTTTATTGCGAAGTCCGGCAATGAGATGAAAACAGGTTTTGCGGATCTCTTTACTCAAAGGATATGTATGCAGGAAACATATTTAATAAATGATAAAGATCCATTTATTAAACTTTCAGAAGATACCAAGGTTATAAAAAATTATATTTATTTTGCTCGGTACCCTTATGCTGAGGTGAAGATGGATGCAAAAAATATTACTGTAGTCTGGCGTGATCTTGCTTATTCTTTTTTACCAGGAGAGCATTTTGTTGCAGAAGTAATATTCGGAAGCGACGGAAAGGTAATAAATTCATACTTTAAGTTTTAATGACTATATTCCTGCTTTCATAATAATGAAAGACTGTACGAACTTATTTATAAGACATGATACTATATTGAACAGTAAATATGTCACGTGATAAAGATTTAGACAGCGAAGAGATAGAACTTATCTCCCATAAGGAAGAATGGAGTCAAAAGTTCACAAATGAAAAAGAACTCTTGTTAAATGTTTTTAATGGATATTTCAATCAGATTGAGCATATAGGAAGCACTTCTGTGCCAGGATTAGATGCAAAACCAATCATTGACATCGCTGTCCTGATAAATGACATAAAAGATGTGCCTGAAATAATTGAGCCCCTTTCAAAATTGGAGTATTTGTACAAAGGTGAATATGATCTTCCGGGAAGACATTTTTTTGTTAAAGGAAACCCAAGGCAATTCCATCTTCACATAGTAGATGGTAACACCGAATATTGGAAACAATGGATAACATTCAGAGAAATCTTGAGAGGCAATAAAAACATTAGAATAAAATATCAGGAATTAAAAAAGAACCTGGCAATGAGATATCTTTCTGATAGAGAGAACTACACAAAAGGCAAGTCAGATTTTATAAATACAGTTCTAAAAGAAAATAACGAAAAGAGCACCTCCGGTCTATAACAAATCATATTTCATCTTTGCGATATGAAGCAGTAATCTTGTAGTGTGAATAATTGAGAAGTTTTTTTACAATTGTGCGACCTACACATCCGGGAGCGTCTAAGATTGCAATATTCATAAAATATTAACAATTATTTATAAAGTATAGCGTTACTCTACTGATAAACCATAGAAGCTACCTTGACAGTAAGATCGCCGAGCATCTTGGTATAGCTCCCCAACTCATTATCATACCATCCGTAAATAGAGGCTTGCGTAATTGGTATTTCAAGACTGGAAGGGAGTTGACCTGAGGTTAAACCTGGTGCTTTTAAAAGTTTTGAGGGGTCAAGATCTACAAAAGCTGTTCTTGTGTGTGTCTCATTACCTTCAATAATTGTAGCTGGACCGAACATTCCAATTATATCCGAAGATACATTCTGTTCATCTGTATACTTGATATAACCCATTTTATCCTTCTTCTCAGCATCACGATAAATGTTATTAATGAGATTTCTATTAATTGTAGGACCTCCTACTTCGTCGCAAAAAGCAAGTACCAGAATAATTAATGATCCTGTAGCGATCGGTATGCGCACTGATTCAGCTATAAATCCTATTTTATTCATTTCAGGGATTACAAGCCCAAGGGTTTTAGCTGCACCGGTAGTAGTCAGAATAATATTATTCATAACACTTCTGTTTTTCCTTAAATCAGTTGCACCAGCGCTTGGAAGTCTGTCAAGTACCTCCTGTGTACCAGTTACAGCATGGATCGTTGCCATTGAGGCACTCAGGATTTTCTTCTGACCGAAGTAATCCAGTAGGGGCTTTATCATATATGCAAGACAGGTAGTAGTACATGATGCGGCTGAAATAATATGATGTTTAGCATGATCGTATTTGTCGTCGTTGATACCTATTACGATAGTTGTTGCATCATCAGGAGTTGATAGACCTTTTGTTTTAATTTTAAAGGGTGCTGAAACAATTACTTTTTGCACACCTGCATCCAGGTGCCCCCTTGCAGAGCCGTTTTTATCATCAGGGGGAGTTGTAGGGTCTTTGAAAACGCCGGTACTTTCAACAACTACCTTTGCCCCATAATTACTCCAAGGGATATTTTTCGGGTTACGTGTTTCCCTTAAGACAGTTACCGGAATGCCGTCTATTAGCATGGTACCCTTGTCTTCATTAAGGTTATTGATTATTCTTTTTTCCTTGTGACCGTAAATATAGCGTTGTAATGTTCCATAAGTAGAATCTTTCTCAATATAAAGGGCGATGTCCTCTATTTTAGTCCCAACTTTTCTTCCGATGTTTATGATTATATCTGAAAAATATTTTCTGGATATATGATGCCAGAGTGTTAGCTTCCCGATTCTACCCAAACCGTTTATGCCAAGGACAGGTTTATTTTCAGATATCATTTTTACTTTCCCTTTTAAAGCCATATTATTTGTAACCCCCTTTATAATTATTCAATGTTAATATCCGGGTGTCATGCTGATATTCTGATTTCCTTCACCTGATGTCTGCCCATATAAACCGAGCCGTTCCTGCCATCAATGCTCAAGTAATCACCCTCTTTTAAAGTACGTCTTTTGAATTTACATTTTTTTTCATGTTCCAATACAATTAAATTATTACACCCTACCACACAGGTTTTTCCGAGCCGGTTTGCAATAATTGCTGCATGAGAAGTTGAACCACCACGTGCGGTAAGAAGTCCATCAGATTCTGAAATATGCCTGATATCATCAGGAACGGTATCTGATCGAATCAAAATAAGTGGTATGTCCGGGTCTTTTTCTCTGAACTCTTTAATTCCGTTTAAATCAAAAACAACTCTTCCACTCAGTGCACCACCGCCTACTCCTATCCCATTGGAAAGATATTTTAAATAAAGCTCTTTAGATGGAACAAATGCCATAAAACTTTCTGTCCTTCTGATAGACATGTCACGTGCCTGGAGGATATAAAGTTTATCCTTATCTTTACCTTCGAAGGTGAATTCGATTTCCTGAGCACCCCATCTTTCTTTATAAATTAAGTCCTTGACTATTTTCAACAACATATTATATATCTCTGGAAAACTTTCTTCCAATGAAATGTCTTGTGTTCTCTCTTCAATATCCTGTTGCTCTTTAGATAAAGGCAATGTCTTTATCAGTCCCGATACTATATCCTCGCCCTGTGCTCTCAAAGCAAAATCACCCCATAGCATCACCCTGTCTCCGGACTCCTTTGGATTGCGTGTAAAAAGAACACCTGTGCCTGAGTTAATATCCAGGTTACCATAAACCATTGCCTGTACAATGACTGCTGTCCCCCAGTTTTCAGAAAGACCAAGTATCTCACGGTAATCATGGGCCTTTTTAGAAAACCAGGATTGAAAAACCTGAGATATTGCTGTCTCAAGTTGGATTCTCGGATCATCAACCACTTCTATCCCTTTACTTTTAATGATTTCACGATAAGCAAGCGCCACCTCTCTCATCTGTTCAGGAGTAAACTGAATTTTTCTTGGAACCTTGTATTTATTTTTAAAAGAATTGATGACATAATCAAATCTGTCCCTTTCAATGCCAAAAGACATTCCCCAACCTTGCAAGAAGCGCCTATAACAGTCCCAAACAAACCAGGGCTTGCCCGTCTGTTTTATTAATCCTGCTACAATGTCTTCGTTAATTCCAACATTAAGAAAAGAAATCATCATGCCGGGCAAGGAGATTGCCCCACCACTCCTTATTGATACAAGCAATGGATTATCAATATGCCCGAAATATTTGCCTGTAACTCTTTCGAGTTCCAAAATCTGTTTGTTAATCTTTTTATTAAGATTATCTCTGACAAAACGGAATTTATTTATTGCCTGTCTGCAACGAAACACCTCTGAAGTGATAATAAAACCCGGGGGAACAGAGATATCCAAAGATGACATTCTTATAAGGTTATATCCTTTATTACCCAGATGAATTCTGTCGTAGGTGGCTTTATTAGGGGTATAAATGCTGGATAAAGCTTTCTTAGGGTCGTAGCTCATCAGCAAGTCCAGATTCTGTATATCCAAATCTTCTGCCTGTTTAAATAGCGTTTTAAGTATTTTAATTATAAAATTGTCCAGCTGCTGTAGACCAAAAGAGCTGGAAACAAAGTCTCTTAGAAACGCTTCTGTTACCATATTAATAAGCTCAAAGTCGCTGTGCCTGTCATGCTGTACAAAGTATTTAGGCAATATTTTATCTGAACCGAGCTGAAGTATAATGTGCCTGAGATTGTTTTTATGTATGCCGCTGTAATAAGTATTAACTATATCCTGAACAGCTTCTGAAAAGCTCCTGAATATGTCGATATACTGTGTAAACGTAAATCTTCTTACCTCTAAAGCTACGGATAAAAGTTCCAGTGTATTCTCAAGCCTGCTGGAGGATATCCCATCTAATTGCATGGCAGTAAAGAATAGTTTTATGAAATTTTTGATCTGAAATAATGAAGCTCTTGTGATAAATTTGAGATTAATTGAATTTATTAATTCTTCAAAAAGAATGTTGGCATAATTCTCCAGACGAAACGTTAAAGAAAGCGCATCAAATTTTCTTTCATGATAACTTCCGTACATTGAAGGTATACCTGCGGCAATATGCCTCTTGCGGAATATATTCTCAACAGCTTCATACCTTTCAGGAGAAAGGATGATATCCTTTAATAATTGCAGATAGCCTAAGATACCTTCAAGCCGCTCATAGACATTTCCTTTTTCTAAAATATTAATCAGCAACTCTGTATTTGGAAGCCCTAAACCCTGAGAAATTTTTAGTTGGTCTTTAATATCCCTAGGGTTCAGTTTGTATTTCTTGTCAAGCAGCTTATAAAATTTAATAGTCAGCAATGCCCGTCTTTTCTCTTTTTCAGATACATTGGGAATTTCATCAGTAATAGCTTTGAAATCTTCTTCTTTTAAATTTAAAAGGTCAGTAATATTACTGATTCCTTTGCTGTTGAAAATAGAGCTAAAAATAATATTGAGTTCGTCTATGTATATACCTGATGAATCGACATGAGGATAAATATCTTCAGGTAAAAATTCTTTTAAAGAGGCTTTGTCTCTTGTAAGCCAGAACTTTATAATCTCCTCTATGAGACTAACAACACGAGCACTGCTCTCAACATGGCTTTGTTTTCGTAAAAAATGTACAAGTAAATCAGACCTTCCATTAATCTCATCCAGTTCAGTTGATACCTCACGTAATGCGCCTTCAGCACCTATTTCACTAAAATAGGCAGGAAACAATTTGGCCAATTGTTTAATTAAGTAATAGACTGGTTTGATGTCACTGTTAAGAAGTTTGGTAATGTCTTTCTGGAAAAGATCGGTATCACTTATATGTATTCCGCCTAAGGTGATATTAATGATTAAAGCAGAAATAAGTGACTTAGACCATTTTGGATTATTTTCGATCAATTCCAGCCATACACGTATATTTTCTAAATGGGCATGGTTAGATTTAACCTGCCACTCATCGGTTGCTCCCTTTATATTCGGGTACTGGAATCCTAATGGGATGATTTTCTGTATGTACCATTCTACAAGATTACTATCATTCAGGTTGAATATCTCATTGCCTATCCCCTGTATGCAGTAAAGAGCTGCTTCAGGATATATATTGTTACTATTTTTCAAAATAGCAAATGTTTCAGAAAGTATATCCTTTATTTTATATGGTGGTACATTTTTGATAGCATTTGATATGGTACGATTAATTTCCCTGAATGTACTTTCATGTATACTGGAAAGTCCATTGGTTTCAAGTATTTTCAGAAGATATGACACCTTCAAGTTGAAGTCTTTATATATATCACCTGTTTGAGGTAATGTAGAGGTAATATCTTCATAGAATTTAACCAACTGTAGAAACCCTGGTAGTCTTAAAAGTTCTTCGAGGAATAGAGATTGATCTTTAAGTTTCTTGATACTCTTAAGGTGAAGAATTAAACTATTAAAATTATCATGTGATACAGAATAAAATGATTCTTCTATTTCGTTGTTGAACTTTTCACCTAAAGAAGTATCTATAGTTTTTTTAAACCATTTTACAGGGTCTTCAACATTAAGCCAGTATTTATAAGTTATAAGAAGAGACCTGTACAAAAGATTATTTAGTTCTTCAAAGTCAAAACCGGCAGGCATCTTTGTAAGTATGATCTGTCCTAGCTTTTTTAACTGATGAGGGTTGGTTATCAGTAGGAAAAACTGTTTTTCAGGCAGGTTATTTAAATTGGTGAAGCATTCATTTAGTACAGATTTATATTTTTTGATATTTTCACAATCAAGCAGTATTTTTTCCAGATAAAACAAAAGACAGTCTATAGCTGCTTGTTGTACAGGAATGTCAGATAAGGTAATAGCTTCCAGTAAAACATCAATAATAGTACTGACTGCTTCAATGCCTTTTTCGTAGTGATCATGTAAATAGAAATTTTTCATGGCATAAGTTCGCATTTCTTTTACAACAGTACCCCATTTTTTAGGATGATTATTAAGTTCATTTAATAGTGGTTCGGTTGAACTAAGGATTCCGGGGTAGTCTTTAACTACTTCCCGTAAGATTTCATATTTTGATGAAGTTGCTGTTTGTATATCTGAAGCCATTTTCAATCCTTGTATATTATATAATAGACAATGAGCTTTTTACATTATCGGTGCTTATTCAGCACAATAATAGCTTTAGTGATAGATACAGGTGATTATAAATGAAGGTATGTGAGATTTTTAGAAGTATACAGGGTGAGTCAACTTATGCAGGAATCCCGTGCACATTCATAAGATTAACAGGCTGCAATCTAAGATGCTCCTATTGCGATACAAGATATGCGTATTATGAAGGAAATGAAATTTCTGAAGAAGATATTATAAAACAGGTAAAGTCAGCCGGTATAAACCTTGTAGAAATTACAGGCGGAGAGCCTATTCTTCAGAAAGAAGTGTATCATCTAATTGAAAGAATGCTTAATGATAACTATAAAGTACTTATAGAAACTAATGGATCGCTTAGTATAAAAGAGATTGATAGGAGAGCGGTTATTATATTGGATATAAAGACCCCGGGTAGTGGTATGAGCGGAAAGATGGATATGTCAAATCTAAATGTTATAAAAAATATTGATGAGGTGAAGTTTGTAATCACGAACAAGATCGATTATGAATGGTCTAAGGATATAATGAATAAATACAACTTATTCGACAGATGCAACATCCTTGTTTCTCCTGCCTATGGAATTCTTAAACCCGAAGACCTTGCTGGATGGATGATCGAAGACGGGCTTAAAGTACGTTTGAACCTTCAGATTCATAATTATATTTTCGGTTCGGGTAGAAGAGGAATATAAAGTATTTTAGAAAACCTTCTTGTCAAGATAAAGATATCACCGTGGCAATAAAAATCAGGGTTAATCTATAAAATATAATAAGCCCTAATAGTGTGTATATACATATGAGAAAGATAGTTTTGTTACATTACGAACAGAATTTGTGGAATCTGGAAAAATTTTAAAGGTAAAGGCATTCATGAGGCACAACAGGCAGGAAGGTTATTGAAAAACTTACTATTAGAGCATGTTGAATTATCCTGGAAGAAATGGATTTGGTGTGGATTCCAGAAGGCAAAATTGAAAGCATGTTATCCAGATTGGTACTTTTTCAAAAACTGCTGGAATTCAACTCTAAAATAGAAAAAATCATGAAGTTGTAATATAATACGATTTATTTCTAATAAAGGAGAAAAAGATGGTTAAGATTTACTATGACAAAGATGCAGATAAAAAGATTCTTAAGGGTAAAAAAGTTGCTGTAATAGGATATGGGAGCCAGGGTCATGCCCATACAAACAACTTGAAAGAAAGTAATATAGATGTAATTGTAGGAGTAAAGAAAGGAGGAGCAGGGTGGAATAAAGCTCAGAAAGCAGGCCTTAAAGTCTTTATACCTTCAGAGGCTGCAAAGAAGGCTGATGTAATAATGATGCTTGTCCCTGATGAATATATGGCTGATATATACAGAACAGAAATAGCTCCTAATATTAAAAAGGGGACTTATCTGGGCTTTGCCCATGGCTTTAATATCCATTTCGGACAGATAGTACCTCCTTCGTTCGTTAACGTCTTTATGGTAGCTCCGAAAGGGCCCGGGCATCTTGTCAGGTCTGAATATCTGAAGGGAAGCGGGGTGCCGTGTCTAATAGCCGTGCAACAGGATCCTTCACAGAATACAAAAAAAGTTGCACTTGCATATGCATCTGCGATAGGAGGAGGAAGGGCAGGAGTTATTCAGACGACATTCAGGGAAGAGACAGAGACTGATTTATTTGGGGAGCAGGTTGTGCTTTGTGGTGGGCTGACATCTCTTATAATTGCTGGATACGAAACTCTTGTCGAAGCTGGTTATTCACCTGAGATGGCATACTTTGAGTGCCTGCACGAAGTAAAATTAATTGTTGATTTAATATACGAAGGAGGAATCTCCAACATGAGATATTCGATCAGCAATACAGCCCAATATGGAGATTTAACCAGAGGACCTAGGATTATTACGAAAAAAACCAAGGAAGAGATGAAAAAAATACTGGATGAAATTCAATCAGGAAAATTTGCAAAAGAATGGATTCTTGAATGCAAGGCAAATAAGCCGGTGTTCAATGCACTTACGAAAATGGGTGAAAAGCATCCGGTAGAAGAGGTTGGTGCAAAGTTACGTGCTATGATGCCGTGGCTCAAGAAAGGAAAACTTGTGGATAAATCAAAGGCGTGATAAAGTTTTATACTGACGGCTATCCATTTATTTTTATATCTCTTCTGATTACAATTATAACCTCAGCAATTTTGATCTGGGCTTATAAAGCTGGAAATTACAATATTACATTTTATTCATTATTGTTTGCCTCGTGTTTTTTCTTTGTTCTGACAATTTTTATGGCTTTCTTTTTCAGGGATCCTGACAGAAAGATACCCGATGGAGAAAGCATTTTTGTTTCTCCTGCAGATGGTAAAGTGATACGCATAAGGGAAATTTACGAGAAAGATTATCTGAAGTCTGACTCAAAGAAAATTAGCATATTCATGTCTCCTCTTGATGTACATGTGAACCGTGCACCCTGTGATGGTAAAGTAAGCGTTGTGAAACACTCACCCGGGAAATATATGGCAGCCTTTAAAAATGAATCGTCGATAAAAAACGAGAACATCGTTATGATTATTGAAGGAAAAGAAGGCAGGATACTTGTAAGGCAGGTTGCAGGATTTCTTGCAAGAAGGGCTGTATGCAAGGTAAAAGTTGGAGACCTGTTAAAGCGCGGAGAGAGGTATGGCATTATAAAATTCGGCTCAAGAGTCGATGTCTATCTGCCTAAAGACACAAACGTCAGTGTTAAACTGGGTGAGATGGTAAAAGCAGGAGAAACAGTAATAGGGGGAAGACAGTAATGAGTGAAGAAATAAAAGGGGCTATTCTGCAAAGGGACAAAGAAACATATGCAATTGTGCCAAGGATTCCAATGGGTGTTTTAACCCCTGAGATTCTTGAGAAACTGGCAGAAGTTGCACGCAAGTACAAGGTTCGGATAATAAAGATAACATCAGGCCAGCGTATTGCTCTTGTCGGAATAAAACCTGAAGATATTGAAAATGCGTGGAAAGACCTCGGGATGGATATCGGTCCTGCAGTGGGTTTATGTGTACATTATGTTCAGGCATGTCCGGGGACAGAAACCTGTAAGTTTGGACAGGGAGATTCATTGGGACTTGCTGCAAAGATTGAAAAAATGTATGTGGGTAAAGAAGGTCTTATTCCGGCTAAAACAAAATTCGGTATTTCTGGCTGCAAACTATGTTGTGGAGAAAGTTATTTAAGAGATATCGGAGCATTAGCTGCACCTGAAGGCTGGACTGTTGTGATAGGAGGCAATTCTGGTGGGAGACCGCGCGTTGGAGATGTAATTGCAGAAAAACGCACCGATAACGAAGCTTTCGAACTTATAAAGAAATGCGTTGACTATTATTCAAAAAATGCTAAAGCTAGGGAAAGACTGCCACGATTTATACAACGTATCGGAGTAGAAGAATTTAAGAAGAACGTGATTTAAGTGTATTTTATTTATTGATTATATTTAGAATAAAAAATGAAATTGATTATCATCCGATAAAGCTCATATGACTGTCTTTTTTTGCTGTTTTGAAATTTTCAGGGTTAAGTATTTCTTGCATCGAAATTATCCATTTTATCAGCAAGACTTTTCCAGTTGCAGTACTGAATTAGCTTAACGATATTGTGTATATATCCGCTTTCAATTATCTTCAGCCTTTCGGCTTCATTTTCTACTCCGTAAAAAGGAAGCATTATGAAAAAGGCTTTATCTACATATTTCTTTATAGGAGAAAGTACATCTTCACGTCTTGTATAATATGGGTCTTCGCCCTCATAACACGGCGTGCTGAATACGATGAACTGCCTGCAGGATATCGGTCGCATTGGATGCACTGAGCATGATCCTTCAAGCAGAAACGGGCAGGGACTGTTTTCTTTGTATTTCTTAAGCTGATTCTTGACTACTTCGCGCATTGTACCTCTTATTTTTTCTGTAACATACCATGAGAGACCAACAAGTTCCATAGGATAAACAGGTATAGTCTTATGGGTTATGCAACAGTTTGAGCAGCCTTTACTGCATGCAAGCTTTTTGCCTTTTTTTAATTCTGACTTTACAGCCTTGTCAATGCCCTTGTCTATTAAGTAATATGCATCCAGAAGCATTGGGAGCCATGGATGAACTGAATAATCATTAGGAAAGTGTATCCTCTTTGGACTAAAGTAACCTGATTTAATTTTTATTTTAGATGACATATTTATACCTTTGAAGATTTATTCTCTACTTAAGTTTTTCTAAAAACTGTAAAAGAAGCTTATTAAATTCCTCTGTATTTTCAAGGTTGCTTATATGAGAAGCATCAGGTATGATGCGCAGTTGTGAGTCTGAAATTTTATCATGCATGGCCTTTGCAATATCAGGAGGCGTAAGGGTATCATTTTCTCCTGATATAATTAGTACCTGCACTTTGATTTTTGAAAGGGTAGGGGTTGTGTCAGTCCGTGCCGCTTGCGCCAGCAAAGTACCGCAGACACTCAGTGGTTTATTAGATAAAATAATATTTTGAATAAACCGTACAATTTCAGGGCGCTTTACAAAACTGTCCCTAGAAAATATAGACCTCAAAAATTCATCAGAAAAAGGTTTTAACCCTTTGGTTTTTATGGATTGGATTGAATTCTCACGCAAATATATTGTTTCGTTAGAATCCGGATCACTCCTAGTGTTGCATAGTATCATGGCATAAACACGTTCAGGATAAATTTCTATAGTGCGGAGCGATACAGCGCCACCCATAGAGAGTCCGCAAAGAACAGCATGGTCAATATTTAAATAATTAAGCAATTCAATAAGGTCATCAGCAAACTGTCTATGCGTATACTGGTAATCTCCCTGCTCACTCTTGCCATGTCCGCGTAAGTCATATGCGATGACACGGTACTTATTCTTGAAAAACTCGATCTGTGGCTGCCACATCTTGTGGTCAAGGGTCATCCCGTGTACAAAAACTATAGGAAGAGCATCAGGGTTACCGGTATCAATATAAAAAGTGTTTATGCCATTAATCAATACATTCATAATAACTTTGTAGGATTTAAATTATCAGCTGAACATTACTATATTAGTGTTTTGTTTTATGAGACGTTGATTATTTTAGCACAATGTATCTAGATATGTTTAAATGAATAACTCATTGTATTTGATTCATTGAAACAAAGGGATTGAATATTAGATGGGTATAAAAGATCCTGTTTTAAGCAAATATCTTAAATTTTTATTATAATTACATAATGAGAAAAGGTATATACATACTTCCTAACACATTAACGTTATGCAGTATGTTTTTAGGATTTTATTCGATCCTCGCAACGATTAAGGGTAATTACATTCATGCTGCATGGGCTGTAATGATAGCCATTATATTTGACGGTCTTGATGGCTGGGTTGCACGTCTTACACACAGCACAACAAGGTTTGGGATAGAACTAGACTCGCTTTCCGACCTTGTTGCCTTTGGTGTTGCACCGGCTGTCTTGATTTACAAATGGTCATTAATGCCTTTTGGCCGTGTTGGATGGGCGGCTGCATTTCTGTTTGTAGCATGCGGTGCATTGAGGTTAGCCAGATATAACGTTCAGATGGGTTCTAAAGAGTCAAAGTCATATACAGGAATGCCTATCCCTGCAGCTGCAGCTATTGTTGCAACTTTAGTAATTTTTTACAATGAAATGTGGGATACAGTCCCTTATAAAAACCATTTAATTGTTGTTTTGACTTTTTTTCTTGCAGTAATTATGGTCAGTCCGCTGAGATTTCACGGTGCAAAGGAACTGGATTTCAGTAAAAGAAAGCCGTTCTGGTTCCTGGTTGCAATAGTTTTGGTCATTGCAGTTGTAATTATACACCCGGAAATTGCACTTTTTGTTTTTGCAATGATTTACCTGATTGGCGGTATAATTGAAAATATAGGTATATATTACCGAAGAAATAGGAAAACGAATAAGGCAGGTACGATGCAATGAGGAAAATAAAGATTTTTGATACTACACTTCGGGATGGTGAACAATCACCAGGGGCATCCATGAATATCGGTGAAAAACTGATGCTTGCTAAACAACTTGCACGTCTTGGAGTTGATATTATTGAGGCTGGATTTGCAATCAGTTCAATCGGTGATTTTGAGGCAATAAAGACCATAGGAAATGAAGTTGAGGGCCCAATTATATGCAGTCTTGCAAGGGCAAAGGAAGAAGATATAAAAAGAGCATGGGAAGCTGTAAAAAACGCTCCCAAGAAAAGAATTCATACTTTTCATTCTACTTCTGACATCCATCTGAAATATCAATTCCGTGTAAGCAGGGAAGAAGCTTTGAAAAGATCTATTGAGATGGTAAAATTAGCACGAAGTTTCGTTAAAGATGTTGAATTCTCACCAATGGATGCAACAAGGACTGATATCAATTACCTTTGTGAGGTTGTTGAGGCTGTTATTGATGCCGGCGCTTCAACAGTAAATATACCGGATACTGTTGGATATAGTATCGCTGCAGAATTTGGAGCAATGATAAAAACAATTCGTGATAAGGTTAAAAATATTGATAAAGCCGTGATTTCTGTACACTGTCATAATGATCTCGGTCTTGCTTCATCTAATTCTTTAGCAGCAGTGCTCAACGGTGCAGGACAGATTGAATGCACCATTAATGGTATAGGAGAGCGTGCTGGTAACTGTTCTATGGAAGAGGTTGTCATGGCTTTGAGGACAAGGCGTGATATATTTAATGCTGATACGAATATAAATACAGAAGAGATAATGAAAAGCAGCAAGCTTGTTACAAAGATAACAGGGATTTCCGTGCAGCCAAATAAAGCGATTGTTGGAGCTAACGCATTTGCACATGAATCAGGCATACATCAAGACGGACTTCTTAAAGAGAAGACCACTTATGAGATTATCAGGCCTGAAAGCGTAGGCCTTCATTCTACAAAACTTGTTCTTGGAAAACATTCAGGAAGACACGCCTTTAAAACACGGCTGAAGGAGCTCGGTTATGATCTTACATCTGATGAACTGAATAATGCCTTTGAACAGTTCAAAAGGCTTGCTGATCAGAAGAAAGACATATTTGATGAAGATATTTCAGCGCTGATTACTGAGGAAGTCACAAAGGTTCCTGAGATTTATAGTCTTGTTGATTTGTCTATAACAAGTGGACTTAAACAGAAACCTAATGCAACAGTAAAGCTCAAGGTTGGTGAAGAAGTAATTGACAGGATGGAATACGGTGATGGACCTGTGGATGCAACATATAAGGCTATAGCTGCTATAACAAAAGCAAAAAGCAGTTTATTGAAATTTGAAGTCAAGGCTATCACAGGCGGGACAGATGCACTCGGCGAAGTTATGGTCTCTCTGGAGGAGGGTGGCAGGAGCGTCAGAGGGCATGGAGCGGATACTGATATTATTGTTGCCTCTGCAAAGGCATATATAAATGCGCTGAACAAGCTGGCAGTAAGCAGTAAGCAGAGAGACTCTCTTAGTTAGATAATATTTTTTCTGCCTAATATGTCATGCTAAACCCTAATCTTGTCATTCTGAACTTGGTTCAGAATCTCTTCAGGGCAGGATTGTTTTCTGCCTAAGCGGATTCGCCCAAGGTGAACAGCATCTAATAATTCAATATATTATGAGACCCTGAAATGAATTCAGGGTGACAAAAGGAGATTTTCAACATCATTTAAAGACTGACTCTGTAAGCAAAGTTATGTTTTATAAAATGTATAATTCAGCTTTGACCCCAATCCTTTGCTTCCTATTACAAATATCAATAAACAAGTTAGACTCTTTTATCCTCTCTCTCAAGAAGTAAGAAGTAGATTGCAAGTCTTTCTTTGTTAGATGATGCTTTTCTTCCAATAATAAGAAGATAGTTTCGTTACAGGTAACTTTAAAATACAAAACAAACAGGATGTTGAAAGTTATCTGGCAGTTTTCTTCAAATGACGTATTTGATGTTTTGCTATAAGCTCCCTAACGGTAGATACTAATTGAACTGGGATTTCTATAATGGCTTGAGACTTATCTTCATATGCTGCTTCATCCCCGGCCAAGGCTTCTTCTTCGGTCTGTTTCTCATAATGGGCGAGAACCTTCTTCACCCTTTTTTCATCCCATCCTTTTGGAAATCTACTTTTTTTCATTTCTTCTTTCGTCTCCTGCGTTTATATGCTGTTAATGGTTTGCCGGACAATTCAAATGCAGTTATGACAAAAACACTCTCCGGTTCAGGGTCTGGAACATAAATTACTCTTAAATAACGTCCCGCACTTGTCTGTCCCAGAGCTATTCGTGAACCTTCTTTGCCAAGACGGTCTTCCCCCGGCTTTAATAATACATCTTCCACCTCGTGCTCAAATACATTGTGATTATAGATATGAGGAAGACCTGTTTCCGGGTTGATATAATAACGAATATTCATAACTACATGATAAACTAATAATTGCCTTCATGACAATGGCAGTACATGTAAGATGAAGATTTGGGCATGCTTTTAAATAGAACTGTCCTTTTTCCCCTCTTTTGTTTCGACCTCACCGAGAGGATACCGCTTTAAAAAAGCGTTTAACCGTAAGGAATATTCCCTTAATAAAGTTTCAATCTGTTCTTTTTTCGCCCCAGCTTTTTGCTTAAATATTTCTTGCCAGAATATTAAGTAAATCCTAAAAAATGTTCCTATTAATTGTGCAAGCCATTTATTGTAATCATCAAGCTTAGGTTCATAGTCAAAATATGTCGCTTCCAATTTTGATTCGCTAATTCTGTATCTATGCAGAAGGCCTATTGCGTCTGAATGGGAATAAATACTGCAAAACTCGTGAGTTTCAGGTAGCCCTTTGGCTAAGGGGAAATTATCAATATCATCTTTAATAGTTCTTTTGATATTGAAGAATATTTTGTTCCATTCTGGATTTTTATCGTCATTCAATTTACTCAGGTAAATGTCTGTCTTGTCCGGATGTTTCATTAAGTAGTAAGCCGTAAATGCACAGTCAAGAGCTATCCGTAGACTAACAAAAGATTTGGACTGGTGCATTCGCAAAAATGCCGTCATTCCCTGATAAAATTCACCATGTATAATAAGATAAAGAAAAGCGGGAATCTTAAGATTAACGTCATCAAGAGGTTCTAGTTCCAATGAAGTTTTGAATAGTATATCCAAGTTATGGATAAGAAAAAAATCTTCGCCTAAATTAGCAATGCTTTTAAAGACATTTTCTTCCTCAATCCCAATAAAATGAGGGAATTCTCTAATCGGCTCTGTACACATAAAGCTGCTTATTTCCTTCTCGCCCGAAAAAAAACTTTGTCGAAAAGAGTCCGTTCTATTTTCATGGTCTTTATCTCCTTCTCATGCCCGAAATTTCATTTAACGTTTCCGTTGCAAAAGAAGCCTGAAAGGTTTGAACGCAAGTCTTTTGCAACATGTTAGGCGTAGCTACTTCTTCGGATCACAACGACCCCACGCCTGTTTTAAGCCTTTTAATGAAATTAGTAGATCGTGATTATTATCATGTAAATCAATTAATGTTACAATAGCAAAATCTGTTTCCGCCACTTTTTCGATCATACCATTCCCTACGTTGAATAATGCCATGTAAGGGAAAGAGTCTCTGCGCGTTCCTTTAGTGCTCATACTCTTAATCATAAGTGTATGAATACCAGAACCTTCTTTGAGTAGGATAACATCACCTGGGTCTGGACTCTTAGCAAGACCCACTTCAGCCACAGGGATGATTTTATCCTTACGTTGTTCTTTCCAGATTGTTACTGGTCCGCTATAATTCATGTCCGCAGACATAGCTATGCCCTTCACCTGACATCGAGGGTTAGAGACATCCGAAAAATTGATTACAACAGTCCATAGCTCATATGTGGCAATTTCTTTCTGAAATGCAGTGTCAGCACTTTCAGCAAATACCTGAAGAGAGGTGAAAAGTGTGAGAAGAACGATGCATAGTAAAATACCTTTTAACCTATGTACAAACCATAATCTAAGAATAAGGTTCATTGTAAATTCCTCTAAGTAGTTACGCCTAACTACTTCACAAGCGAACTATTTTGCTTTTTGTCCCGATTTGGGATGATATCCGAACCTGTTTCGGATATTCCACAATAACCGTTACTACCCCTCTATGAACCAAAGGCATAAATGACACCTCTTTGGGAAGGATGGGATTTATATCAAAATTATTGCGCAACACTCTTTTATTGTCAAGTTTCTGATATACTTTTTTTATGGTTCTTACAGATAATGCATTAACAGTTCTGAAGGCACGATATCTCCTTAAAGATGAAAATGGGAATGTTATTGAAACTCCAGAAGAGATGTTCAAAAGAGTTTCAAAGACCATTGCCACTGCAGAGAATTATTATGGAGGCAGGCCTGATGAATGGGAAGAAAAATTTTATGAAATAATGGAAAGTCTGAGGTTTCTTCCTAATTCTCCTGCCTTGATGAATGCAGGTAAGAAAAAAGGCCAGCTTGCTGCATGTTTTGTTCTCCCTGTGAATGACTCAATGAACTCGATATTTGATACATTAAAAAATGCTGCATTGATTTTGCAGAGCGGCGGTGGCACAGGCTTTTCATTCTCGAAATTAAGACCAAAGGCAGACATTGTACGCTCAACAGGAGGGATAGCAAGCGGCCCTGTTTCATTTATGAAAATTTACAACACTGCAACTGACGTTATAAAGCAAGGTGGAGCGCGGCGAGGGGCGAATATGGGTATACTGCGTGTAGACCATCCTGATATTCTTGAATTTATAAAGATAAAAAGATCTGAAGGTGAACTTGAAAATTTCAATATATCGGTGGCTATAACAGATGCGTTCATTGATGCACTTAATCATGATATGGAGTACGACATGATAAATCCGCGAAGCAGTACTATAGTCAACAAGATAAAAGCAAAAATAGTATTCGATGAGATAGTAAAAAGTGCATGGGAAACGGGGGATCCGGGAATTATATTTATTGATAGGATTAACAGGTCAAATCCAACACCTCATGTCGGAACAATAGAGTCCACTAATCCATGCGGTGAACAGCCGTTGCTTCCTTATGAAGCATGCATTTTAGGCTCAGTAAATTTATCAAAGTATGTAAAAAATACAATAATCACAGGTAATAAAATATCATTTAATAGAATGGAAAAAAATATTGATTTTGATGGTCTTGCAGAAGACATAAGAACCTCAGTGAGGTTTCTTGATAACTCGATAGATGTGAATAAATATCCAATTCCTGCTATAGAGGAAATGCACAAGGGCAACAGGAAAATAGGGCTTGGAATTATGGGATGGGCTGATATGTTAATATTGCTTGGCATTCCTTATAACCACAGGAAAGCATTTAATCTTGCGCGGTATTTGATGAGATTTATTAGAGATGCTGCAAGACAGGCATCTGTTGAACTTGCTGAACTTAGGGGAGTGTTCCCTAATTTTAGAGGTTCTGTTTATGATGCCCCGAATATGCCTCGTGTCAGGAATGCGACAACTACCACAATAGCACCGACAGGAACTCTTTCTATTATTGCTGACACTTCAAGCGGGATAGAGCCACTATTTGCTCTTGTATATAAGAGGTTTATATTGGACACAGAACTTTATGAGGTTAATAGGTATTTTTTCGAGTTTACTAAAAAAAGGGGATTCTATAGTGAGGAACTGAAAAATAAGGTTATAGAAAAAGGATATTTAAGATGTATTAAAAACGTTCCAAGAGATGTGAAGAAATTGTTCAAAACTGCACATGAAATTCCGCCTGAAGATCATATTAAGATGCAGGCATGTTTTCAAGAGTCAACAGATAATGCAGTATCAAAAACGATCAACATGCCTTTTAGATCAAAAAGGGAGGATGTTGCAAAGGCATTTCTACTTGCATATGAAAAAGGCTGTAAGGGGATTACCATCTTTAGATACGGAACTTCAAAAAAAGGAACGTTGGTAAAGGTTACTGATGCGGATTAAGCATTAATCTCTCTTATTAAATTCTGAACCTTTTTCTTTATTTCATCTCTTGTAAGCCTGAATTGGTTCATTATTTCTTCTTCAGTTCCTACTGTACCAACTGGGTCATTGATCGGCCAGTGTAATCGCTTTATTCCGGGCAGCGTTTGTGGACAATATTCCTCAGCATGTACACAGAGGGTTATTATTACATTCATCTGTGCAAGAAGATCTTCGTCAATCGGTTTTGATTTTTGGTATGATATATCTATGTCAACTTCCTTCATAACTGCGATTGCCCTTTTATGAACACCAGCAGCCATCAGGCCTGCACTGTAAACTTTAATCATGCCTTTGCTGAATTCTTTTGCGAAACCTTCTGCCATCTGGCTCCTACACGAATTGGCAGTACACAGGAATATAATATTTATCATTGAGATACCTCTTCTTCAGGATTTCAAGACTTTCGATTATATCAAAATCACAAGTTTCTCCGCCAGTTGTCTATTTAAATTGTAATTCTATTTGTTTTTTTCATAGTTTTAAAAGTCATTGCAAGTCCCGTCCAGATTTAGATCGGGATATATAGTCCTCATAATGACCTCATTATAAACTTGAATAATTAAATATAATCTTATATTATTAAAATAAAAAGTGGAGGTTATATGGTCAAGGAAGAAGTTGAAAAGGTTCTCGATAACATAAGAGTAGGTCTCAAGAGAGATGGCGGTGATATAGAACTAATTGATATAAAGGATAATGTCGTTTATGTAAAGCTCAAAGGTGCATGCGGAACATGCCCGATGTCAACTTTCACTTTAAAAAATTGGGTAGAAGCAAATTTAAAAAGGGAGATACCTGAAATAAACGCTGTACAGGCGGTATAACTATATAATTGAAAAAAAGAGGTTTGTGAGACAAGAATTGTTTTTGAACCTCATAACAAACACTAAGAGAATATTAAAATATACACTTCTTGCAGTGCTGATTTTTTCTCCTACACTATTACCGGCTTCAACTAAAATAGTAGTAAAAGATATTCGTTATTGGTCCTCCTCAGATTATACAAGGGTTGTTATTGATTTGTCGGATACCGTTAAGTTTTCAAAGAATCGTCTGTCAAATCCTGAAAGGCTTTATTTTGACCTTATAAATACTACTATCTCAAAAGATCTGAAGACAAGTTTTTCTGTTGAGGGTGGGATATTGAAAAATGTCAGATCAGGTCAGTTTAATTCTGATACAGTAAGGGTTGTTCTTGATGTCAGAGAGATTGTAGATTTCAATGTATCTGTCTTAGATAATCCTCCAAGGCTCGTTATCGATATATTTGGGAAAGAAGAAGCAAAAAAACAAGATACTATGATAGCTAAAAAGAGGGTTGTTATTGACCCAGGGCATGGAGGCCATGACCCAGGTGCTATAGGATTAAAAGGGCTTTATGAGAAAGATGTTGTGCTTGACATAGCACTAAAACTTAAAATTATTCTTATGAAAAAAAAGACATATGAGGTTTTTACTACAAGGAAAACTGATGTATTCATACCACTTGAGGAAAGAAACGCTATAGCAAACAAAAAGAAAGCAGACCTTTTCATATCCATACATGCAAATGCAAGCCCGACAAGGAAAGTTAAAGGTATCGAAACATATTTGCTTAACTGGACAGATGATGAAGAAGCTAATAAGGTTGCTGCAAGAGAAAATGCAATATCATTAGAAAAGATGAAAGAGATGAAGCAGCAGATGGATGATCTGGGAGTAATCATGAATGATCTGGAGAGGCAAAATAAAAGAGATGAATCCATTAAGCTTGCTCACCATATCCAGAATTCCATGGTATCAAATCTCAATAATGTTTATAAGAACGTTTCTGATCTTGGAGTAAAGTGGGCATTTTTTTATGTGCTTTTTGGTGCTAAGATGCCCTCTGTACTTGTAGAAGTATCGTTTATAAGTAATCCGGAAGAAGAAAAATTGCTTTCAAAAGATTTTTATAGATTACAGATAGCAGAGTCAATAGCTGATGCTATAGATAAATACTTTATATCTATACCAACAGTTCAAAAGGTAAGTTATTGAAACCAAAGATAAAAATCATTCTATATTTTGTTTTTGTAGGTTTTCTTTTTCTTGTAAATAACCTTTATGTTTATATAGTTATTTTTTTTGCGATATTGATACCCCTTTTCAGAATACCTTTTAAATCTCTAAAAAGTGGCTGGATACCAATAAGCATTTTCCTTTTATTCACCTTCATCAGCAATGTATTATTCCAGCAAGGAAAAATACTTTACAGCGTAGGTTTATTTGTTATTACGGACGAAGGACTAAACATAGCTGTTATAAGAACAATAAGGGTATTTTTTATGATTGCAGGTGCAAAGATGCTTACAACTACAACAGAAGTTGAGGCACTTATGAATGGCTTTGAAAATATTCTAAGACCACTCAAACGTTTAGGGATACCTGTTGATGAATTTTTCTCTACTATGGGACTTACTATAAAGTTATTTCCAAGACTTAAATATCAGATAACAGAGATTTATAGGGGAAAGGTTGAAGAAGAAAACATAAGAGGTTTCCTGGACCGTGCAAAGGTTGTTTCAAAATATTTAATGCCATTGATGGTGAATAGCATAAAATCTCCAGAATTTTATTTTGTTGATAACAGCATTAAAAGTGTTCTTACTAAGAAAAAAGCATCAGAACAATCTAAAGAATGAATCAGAGTTGTTTGAATTAATAATGCATTAAAATAATAAATCTACTATTTGCAAAATATATTTTATTTATATTCTGAAATAAAAGGATAAAGCTATTTTAGTATGAATCTTGATTTATTAATCAAAGGTGGTCTAATTTTTGATGGTTATGGCTTGGAACCATATGAAGCAGACATAGGTATCTCAGGAGATAAGATTGCTTTTATAAACAAGAAATCAAAAATTAGAAGTCAGCAGTTTAATCATTCATACACCTCTTTTAAGAAAGAGGGTAGGAGAGGATTTGACAGAGTTATAGAAGCAGAAGGTTTATCAGTAGCGCCTGGGTTTATAGATACTCATGCACATTCTGAATTCACGCTACTTGCTGACCCTCGCGCAGAAGGTAAGATATGTCAGGGTATAACAACTGAAATCAATGGCAACTGTGGTCTTTCTGCTGCACCACTCTATGGTGAGGCATTGGAACAAAGAGAAACCGACTTAGCGGAGCTAGGTATAGAAGAACGCTGGTCAACTTTTAAAGAATATTATGAAATTCTTAAAAAGGGTATATCTCTCAATTTTGTTACTCTTGCGGGCCATGGAAATATAAGAGCGTGTATAACAGGCTATAAAGACAAAACACTAACTTTATCGGAAATAAAGAAAATGAAAGGTCTTTTAAGAAAAGCAATCTCGGAAGGCGCTGTAGGGATTTCAACAGGATTGATATACCCGCCTGGTATATATTCAACGACAGAAGAACTTACTGAAATAGCAAAATGTTGTAATAAACTTATTTTTGCTTCCCATATGAGGAGCGAAGGGGATGAATTACTAGAATCTATCAAAGAGATAATAAGAATAGGTAGAGAAGCAGATATTAAGGTTCATATTTCTCATATAAAAACAAGTGGTAAGAAGAACTGGTATAAGATCGACGATGCTGTTTTACTAATAGAAAAAGCAAGGGAGAAAGGTATAGAAATAACATGTGACAGATACCCTTATAATGCCTCATCTACTGATCTTGATACAATGCTTCCGTCATGGGCATATGAAGGAGGCGCTGAAGAAGAATTGAAGAAGTTGAAGAATTTAGATTGTCAGAAGACCATGAAAAAAGAAATACTGAATGAATACTATCGAAAAGGATACTGGGAAAGTATCAATATAGCGTCTGTATCCTCAAAAAAAAATAGATGGATGGAAGGCAAAAGCATCGCTTATATTGCGAGTCGAAAAACTTCTAAGCCTATCGATATATTATTTCAAATACTTATCGAAGAGAAGCTACGGGCCAGTGCTATATTTTCAGTAATGAAAGAGGATAATCTCAGAAGATTTCTTTCACTTCCATATATAATGATAGGAACTGACAGTTCTGCACGTTGTGATAGCGGTCCAACTCATAAAGGTAAGCCTCATCCGAGAGGTTATGGAAGTTTCCCGAGGTTTTTAGGGAAACATATAAGAGAAGAAAGAATTATGAGTATGGGTAAGGCCATACAAAAAATAACAATGTTACCTGCCAGGACATTCAGCATAAAAAAAAGAGGAGCTATAAAAAAAGGTTATTTTGCAGACATTGTTGTTTTTGACCAAGGAAAGATAATTGATAGAGCAACATATAACGAACCTTTCTTGAAGCCGAAAGGGATTTATTATGTAATCATCAACGGACTGCCTGCTGTATGGGAAGGAAGATTGACAGGTGTTAATGCGGGTAAAATACTCAGACATGGAAGATAGTTTCTAGCTGTATTGCAATAAATTTGTATCACATAACAGAATTAAAATAAAGCGAACCTTAAATTTATTTTATAAATTACTATAATAATTAATCATGAAAAGTCCGATAATAGGTATAACAACCGATATAGAAGGTGAATACTTAAAAATAAAATGCCAGTATTCTGAATCTATAGTTATGGCAGGCGGGTCCCCGGTATTAATTCCTCCAGCGGGGGATACATCACTCTACGCAGGAATAATTGACGGACTACTCATACCCGGAGGGGATGATCTCGACCCGGTTTATTATAATGAAGCCCCAATGCTTAAGGTAAAACCGGTGTCGAAAGATAGGAGTAATTTTGAGTTTTCTCTGCTTAAAAATCTAATGAAATTTCGTAAACCGGTCCTTGGTATATGTTACGGGATGCAGCTCATAAACGTTGCGTTTGGAGGGTCGTTATACCAGGATATAGATTTTCAGTTGAAAGTAGAAATTAATCATAAAAAGGATTATCATATAGCTGTGATTGCAGAAAACAAGTTTTTGAAAAAAGGCAGGTTTTCTGTAAATAGTACACATCATCAGGCCATAAAGGAACTCGGTGCTGGCCTTTCGTCATTTGCTTATTCTACTGATAATCTTATCGAAGCATTTAATCTTAAAGATTATCCTTTTCTTATAGGGGTGCAGTGGCATCCAGAGAGGATGAAAGACGATGAAATTTCCTTGAATCTTTTTAACTTATTTGTACAGGCATCATCACATAATAAATAAGTACTATACTATAACTTCAATTAGGAGGAGGAATGAATGCTTAATCGTGAAGAACTTAGAGAGATAGCGAAGATGCGTGCTGGTGAGGCTTATTTTGTAAGCCTTTATTTGAATGTTAACCCGATTACAAATAAAAAATATGATTATGTTATACATGTAAAAAATATGATTAAAGAAACATTGGAAAAGATGGATAAAAAAGAAATAAAGAGAACAAATGGTGACTTTGAAAAAATTGATGCTTATGTTATGGCAAACAAGAGAATATTTAAAAAAGGACTTGTAATCCTGACTTCTCAAGAAAAGAAATTCTGGGTAGAATTTCATCTTTCAGTTCCCATAAAAAATGAAATTATATTGGACAAAACACCATATATAAAACCGCTTCTTGACATCCTAGACAACTATCAAAGGTACGCCATTTTATTAGTTGATAAAGAATCAGCACGTTTATTTATCATACACATTGGTGAAATAGAAGAATATACTGAGGTTCATTCTGAAAATGTCCCAGGAAAACATAAAAAAGGTGGTTGGTATTCTCTTTCGGAAAAGAGTTATGAAAGGCATACAGATTATCATGTATCCTTACATTTAAAGGAAGTGGTTAAGCAATTGGATATATTTCTTTCACGTGAAAACGTAGGACGGCTTATAATCGGTGGTTCAGAAGATGCTGTCACAAAAGTAAAGGCTCTATTTCCACAGACAGTAAATGAAAAGATCATTGGAACATTTCAGGCTGAAATGTTCGCAAATAGCAAGGAGATATTAAAAAAGACAGAACCTATACTCAGGGCATTTGAAAAACAGAAAGAAGATAAAACTATTGAAGATCTTGTTACAAAAGCGATGAAGAATGAAAATGCTGTCATAGGTATAGAAAATGTACTTAATGCAATACAGGAAGGAAGGATTATGAAACTTATTTTTATAAAAGATTATAGACATTCTGGACTGAAATGTAACAATTGTGGCTATCTCTCTATCCAGCATATCTCAGCATGTCCATATTGTAAAGGCAAGACTCAGAAAGTAAACTATATTGTTGATCTTGCAGCACAAAAAGCAGTTGAGCAGGGAGCATTGGTAGAGGTTACATCTGATAACAAAAAGTTTAAAGATTCTGGAAGCATAGGTGCTTTTTTAAGGTTTTAGTCCAAGGTGAAGAGCCGAGTTTTATTTGTTGCAATTTTCATTTTAGTTATCATCACAGCATGTTCTTCACAAAACAGAGAAAAAGGTTATATATATTACAGACTTAATTCAAACCCAACTACACTCGATCCAGCCCTTATAGTTGATGTAACAGGTGGTTCAATTTCAGCAAAGCTGTTTAATGGCTTAGTCAAAATCGGAGAAGATCTAAAAATACATCCGGACATTGCTAAAAATTGGGTTATATCTGGAGACGGCCTAACATATATTTTCAGGCTCAAACAAGGTGTATTCTTCTCGAATAATCGTGAAGTTAAGGCTAATGATATCAAGTATTCCTTTAATAGATTATTAAACCCTAAGAATAAGTCACCTAATACTTGGGTGCTAGAAAAAATCCTTGGTGCAGATGAATTTATGGAAGGAAAAGCTGATAATGTTAAAGGAATAAAAACAATTGATGATTATACCATTAAGATACGCCTCAAAAAACCTTTTTCTCCCTTTATAAATCTCTTAACCACGCCAGCTGCATATATTGTTCCGATAGAGGAAGTTGAGAGATGGGGGCCTGACTTCTCCACCCATCCTGTAGGTACCGGTCCATTTATCCTTGAAGAATGGTTGCCAAATAGGGAGATTAGACTATTAAAAAATTACCATTATTTTGATATACATGCAAAAATTAAAGGTATCATATACAGAATAATACCTGAGGATCTTACAGCAGTCACAGAGTTTGATGTTGGAAACATTGATGTAATCACAATACCAGCGTCAGAGTACTCGAGATATAAAAACGATCTTCAAAAAAAGAATCTTATTTCATCTATTGAAGGACTTAATACTTATTATCTTGGTCTAAATTGTTCAAGACTACCCTTTAGTAACAGAGCTCTCAGGAAAGCCATCACTTACGCAATTGACAGAGAAAAAATTCTTAATACTATTTATGAAAAGCGAGGTAGATTAGCATCAGGCCCTGTTCCTGATATTATTAGAAACTGGAATAAACCTAATATTAATGAATACAATCCTAACAAATCAATAGAAATAATTAAAAAAGAGGGCTTAGAAGGTATCGAAGTAAAATTTTACATAACTGCAGACCAAGAAGCAATTGATATAGCAGAGGTTATACAATCTTATATCAATGCTGTTGGGATAAATATAAATATAAAACAGCTTGAATGGAGTGCTTACAAGGAGTCTTTAAATAATGGTGAGCCTGATATGTTTTATATAAGCTGGTGGGCTGATTATCCTGATCCTGAAAATTTTCTTTTTCCTTTATTTCACTCCTCTAATTTTGGTTCAGCTGGGAATAGAACAAGATACAGCAATACTACTGTTGATTACTTGATAGAAAAAGGACAATATACGATGGATGCTAAAAAGAGGTCATTGTTTTATAAACAGGCAGAACGAATTATTGTATCAGATTCTCCTTGGGTTTTTTTATGGCACAGAACCGATTTTATAATAAAACAGCCTACGGTAAGAAACTTTAAAAATTACCTAATTTATAGCATTGATAAAGGAACAGAGATATCACTATAAATTGTAAAAATAACTGATGTCTGAAATACAAATAATAAAAAAGAGTAATGTAAGGAGATACAATTAAGGCTTATCTTATAAAAAAATTATTTCTTCTTTTCCCTCTCTTGTTAGGTATAACTCTGCTTACTTTTATCATAATAAAGGCACTTCCTGGCGATCCTGTATTGAGTATTGTAGGAGAAAGAGCCCACCCGGACGTTATTGAGAAAATTAGAAAAGAATTAGGTACTGATAAAAATTTGTTAAGACAGTATTTAGGATATGTAGGATTACTTATTAAAGGAGAGTTTGGTCGTTCTTATTATACAAACAGGAGAGTATTTGACGATCTGCTTTTAAAATTTCCTAATACATTAAAACTTGCATTAACAGCAATGATTATTGCAATCCCTGTTGGATTGATTCTCGGGTTAATTTCTGCTTATAAAAAAGATACTTTTATGGACAGACTTATATCATCTGTCTCTGTGACGGGACTTAGTGTTCCTGTTTTTTGGAGCGGACTTTTGATAATGCTTTTTTTCAGTCTCAAACTGAAAATCTTTCCCCCATCTGGTACCGGAGATATAAGGTTTCTTATCCTGCCATCATTAACTCTCTCTCTACCCGCCATTGCAACACTGTCAAGGGTAACAAGAACTACAATAATAGAAATTTTAGATATGCCTTTTGTTAATACAGCGAGAGCAAAAGGAATAGCAGAGCTTAAAATAAAACTTATCCATATCTTTAAAAATGCACTCATTCCTATTGTAACTGTAATAGGTCTTGATTTTGGAAGCTATCTGAATGGTGCAGTACTTACAGAGACAATTTTTGGCTGGGACGGAATAGGTAGATTTACCATGGAAGGCATTATAAAAAGGGACTATCCTGTGGTAATGGGCTGTGTAATTGCATGTACCGTAATTTTTGTACTTATAAATCTGTTTGTAGATGTTATTTACCATTATATTGATCCGAGAGTGAGATTATATGAAAACAGCAGGTAAGATATCAGTAGCCATACTAATCTTAATATGCTTTTTTTCTATTATGGCACCATTGATATCCAAATACGACCCTAACATGATAAATCTCGACCATATTAAAGAGCCCCCGAGCCTAAAACATATACTCGGGACAGATAATAAGGGAAGAGATATATTTTCGAGAATACTTTATGGAGGGAGGATATCAATAGTTGTTGCAGTAACAGCTACACTATTATCTATGGGGATAGGGCTTGTTATCGGACTCTGCGCTGGGTTTTTGGGAGGTAAAGTTGATACAGCTATTATGTCATTTGTAGATCTCATACTTTCATTTCCTGCACTTCTTCTGGCTATAGGTATTTCAATTATTCTTCCTCCTGGTATTTATACTGTGATGATAGCGATTACTGCAGTAGGATGGGCCTCATTTGCAAGGATAATCAGAGGATATATACTAACTCTGAAAGAAGCTCTTTTCATCGAGGCTGCAAGGGCTTTGGGATGCAGTAATATGAGAATCCTTTTCAGACATCTCATGCCCCAGTGTACTCCTCTTCTACTTGTTATGATGGGATTGAAACTAGGGGGTTATATATTAACAGAAGCCTCATTAAGTTTTTTAGGATTAGGCGCACAGCCTCCTGTTGCAACATGGGGTTCGATGATAAGTGCAAACAGGGTCTTTATTTCAACATATCCGTGGATGGTATTTTTCCCTGGTCTAATGATCGCTGTTACTGCTTTATGTTTTAATACACTGGGAGACAGCTTAAAAGACAGTTATAACTTGAAAATAAAAGGATAAAATCCAATAACCGCAGGTATATTCTCTATTTTTCCGTTAGTTTCTCTTCTTCCTCTTGAAGTGTTTTACATTCAATACACATTGTTGTGACAGGCCTTGCCTCAAGCCTTCTTATATCTATATCTTCTCCACATTTGTCGCATATCCCAAATATACCTTGGTCTATTCTCTCTATAGCTTCTTCTATTTTTTTTAAAAGTTTGCGTTCTCTTCCTCTCAGTCTTAGCATAAGGCTTCTGTCTGTTTCTGCAGTTGCCTGGTCGCCGAGGTCTGGAAATGTTGTTTGCTCTGGAAGCTCATTCAGTGCTTCTTCTGCACCAGCAAGAAGAGCCTCTTTTTGACATATAAGCTTTTTCCTGACCTCCAGAATCTTCTTTGTTCTAGTTGGGATTCGTAACGCTTTTCTTATTTTAGTACTTTTTTTAGCCTTTGGTTTAGCCCTAAGCTTGGTTTTTGGTTTAGTCTCAATTCTAGTTTTTGATTTAGTCTTCGGTTTCTTGTCTTTCTTATTATTCTTTTTCTTTACCATGAAGTAACTCCTAAAAAGTGAATTAGATAAATTACCAAAAAAACATGATATTAGTCAATGACAAAAGAATCGAAAGCTATCTTGCTATATTTTGATTAATTATGAAACAAATAACAAAGCTTTTAAAGAATAACATATACATTAATGATATAATAAAAATGTGTCATGAATGTATTAACTTGTTTATCGGTAAATCTATGTGTCTTGCGATTCCATCAAAGATAATAAGGATCGATAATTCTACAGCTGTCATTGATGTATATGGTGCACAGCGGAATATAAGTCTTCTTCTGCTTGAAGAAAATGTACATATTGGAGATTATGTCCTAGTTCATGCAGGCTTTGCTATTCAGAAGCTTGATGAGGAAATGGCTAAGGATACACTTGAACTCTTCAAGAAATATTTTGGAGAAGAGGACAAAAAAGACGATTAAGTCCGATATAAAGTATTATTTTAAGATTTATCTTTTTATTTAGATAAGACTAATCGAGAGAATATCACCATCAACTTTAATTTTAATTTATTTACATATATTAATAGAAGTAAAAGATTAACAATCTCATTCTACTTCGTGAAGATTTAACAATTTGAACGTTTACACAATGCTTGTAACTAAATATTTTATTATGTTAATCTTTTCATGAAAAATAATGATATTAATAAATTGGAGTTTATAAAATGCTTAAAAATGATCGTTGGATAAAAGAGATGTCAAAAAAGGGTATGATAGAACCATTTTGTGAAGATCAAGTAAGAGATGGTGTTATTTCATATGGTGCAAGTTCATATGGTTATGACATGAGAATCGCTGATGAGTTTAAGATATTCACAAACATAAGTGGTACTATTGCAGACCCTAAAGATTTTAATATGAAAAGCTTCGTTAATTTTAAGGGAGATGCCTGTATAGTGCCTCCGAATTCATTTGTACTTGGCCGCTCGGTTGAATATTTCAGGATTCCTCGAGAAATCCTTGTAATATGTTTTGGTAAATCAACTTATGCAAGATGCGGTATTATCATAAACATAACTCCTCTTGAACCCGAGTGGGAAGGATACGTAACAATTGAGATATCAAATACAGCACCGATTCCTGCAAAAATATATTCAAACGAAGGAATAGCTCAATTACTATTTATAGAAGGTTCTGAGGTTTGTAGAGTATCATATGCAGATAAGGCTGGGAAGTATCAGGTTCAGAAGGGTATAACAACAGCTAAAATCTAATGATAGAGTATAGCGGAATGAAAAAAGATAGAATTTCAGCCGCGGATAAAATAATTGTTGCCCTCGACGTTCATGATCATAACTATGCAATTGAACTAGTAGAAAAATTTAAAGATTATGTTAGCATTTTTAAAGTTGGCCTGGAACTTTTCATATCTTCTGGTCCGAAGATAATCGACGATATAAATAAAAAAAATAAAAAGGTTTTTCTTGACTTAAAATTCCATGACATCCCAAATACAGTTACAAAAGCAGCTTTAGCTGCAACAAGGCTTGGTGTATATATGTTCAATGTACATACATCAGGTGGTATTGAGATGATGAAAAGATGCAGGGACAAAATTGTTGAGGTCTGCCTTAAAGAAAATATTGAAAAACCCAAAATGCTTGGTGTTACTGTGCTAACTAGTCTTACCCGAGAAATTATCACGGATGAACTTGGAATTCGGCATGGGCTTAGAACACAAGTAAAACATTTATCAGGTCTTGCATTGAAGGCTGGGCTTGACGGTGTTATAACATCTGTAAAAGAAGCTGAAATAGTAAGGAACCATTGCGGTAGAGGATTTCTAATAATAACTCCTGGGATTAGGCCTTCATGGACTCCTCCCGATGACCAGCAAAGGACTGCAACTCCTAAAGAAGCTATCAGGGCAGGGGCTGACTATCTTGTAGTCGGTAGAGCTATCCTGCAACAGGCCGATCCTATTAATGCCATTGAATTGATAATTCTTGAGATACTTTCTGCATAACTTCAGAACACTTTGCAGCGGAAACAGGAATAAAATTAGGATACGCACAAATTCATTAAAAAAGCTCTTAATAAGAAAGACGTGTATTAGATCAATAAAAATAATATTAGAAGTTATAAGCTTCTGTTCCTATAGTTTTAAAATTTACTCTCCTAGCTATAACTTTTATGGATTTAAAAAATCAAGCCAAATACGATACAATCAGGAGTACAATTAAAAAGTGTGTAAATAGATAAAAGGCGGTGTATCCTTTTAAGTTGAACTGGAAATCAACAAAGGA
>Ga0154657_1121_pt3 | contig 45395 bp, 39 predicted proteins | sample Rifle2008BG13ft_FD_116086 | JGI IMG/M metagenome (GOLD analysis project Ga0154657, IMG submission 116086) | Nitrospirae bacterium RBG_13_39_12 | reverse complement strand
GAGATAAAAACCCTGCCATACATGGCTTTAAATAATTTAGCTTAAATGGATGAATCCTCAAAAAATAATAAACCTCAATTAGTCTTAAGATATTAACTATTGCAATTGACAATCCAGTAGCAAAAGCCGCTCCAATAATGCCATATTGAGGGATTAATAAGTAATTAAGGATGATGTTTAAAACACAGAGAGCAATAGAATTCAGAAGATTTATCTTTGGTCTTCCAGTCATCATAAGTATAATCCCTACAGAACCTGTCCCGGCATTGATTAACTGACCTGCTCCAAAAACAATTAAAGCCGCTGCCCCTATCGCAAAATTTTGCCCAAAGATTCCCATTATCGGCTGAGCAAACAGGATAAAAATAAGGAATACAGGCAGGCTGAAGGTAAAAATCCACTTTGTTACAGTCTTAAATAAATCCTCTAATTTGTTCATTTTATTACGACTATAAAATTCAGAAATCATTGGTGCAAAGATATTATTAAATGAAACCAATGGTAAAACCACTAACCCTCCTAACTTAGTCACTGCGACGTAAATCCCCACATCTGTAGTAGTCTTAAAATAACCCAACATCAAAATATTTATGGAGAAGATTATAAAATCTAAGAATTGGGTTAAGGATAATGGCAGAGAAAAATTTATTATTTCTTTTTTTTCATATATGGGAGCAGGTATTTTTTTATGGATTGGGGATATCTTTGATAAATAGTAAAATGCAAAAAGAAATCCTACAAGAGCTGAGATGATGCTGGCTGCCAATATTCCGCTCAACTTCAATCCGAGCAGGAAAAGTATTGCAAGTGATATTAATTTAGCAACAGGCGCATAGATTTTCTGGATATATACCTGATATTTTATAATCTGGAGTGACTGAATACTTTTTAGCCATAATTCTCCGAGAGTTAAAAAAGGAAGCGATATCATTAATATCTTAATAGCGAATCCCACATCAGGATTACGGAAAAATCGGACAGCAATTAAATCAGATAAATAGAACATAATCACCGCAAATAATAAACTCAAAAAAATGGATACCCGAGTAGCAAATATTATTGCACCCTTTAATCGCGGTATATCTGCTCTGCCCTTGTAAAAGGCAACAAATCTCAGAAGTCCTTGTCCCAATCCTATACTTGAAAATATCTGAGTCATATTAGTTATGGTATTAGCAAGATTAAAGATTCCAAATACTGCAGGACCAACTGTTCGGGTTATAACGATAGTTGTTATATATCCTAAGATTTTAAAAACAACCTCGCCGATTCCGCTTATACCGGCATTTTTGGCTATCTTAGAAAGGTCTGATTGATAAACCATTTATATCGGGGTTACAAGCCGGGGATACTATTGTATTAAAGTTCTTATCTTCTCTAATGTTTTTATTCTTTCAACTGATACCGGATATGGTTTCTTTTCATCAGAGTCGTTTTTCAAGTCGTAACACAAAACCTTACTGCCGTCCTCTATAATTTTTACCCCGTCATTAAAAACATAGGCAGCAAGACTGTCTTCCTCCAATCCTATCTCTTTTATAGAAAATGTCTGCCGCTTTTTCTGACAACTTTTAATATTATGGGACATATCAGGTAATTGAGACAATATCCAGGAACGTTCGCATGAAGATGTTAAATCAACAGAACTCTCTGGATATGGCTGCCAGTGATTCAATAAGGTTATAAATGTTGAGTATAAATCCTGTAACATAACTAATCTATCATCAACCTTACTATTGTTCTCTGAATTCCCATTCCATTTAATATATAACGGAATTCTTATTACAGGCTCATAAACTGAAAATCCATGTGCAAATCGTCCATTTTCTCCAAATTGTTCACCATGGTCACTTGTAATTATAATAGTGCTTTCATCATATAAGGCATGTTTTTTCAGGAACTGGATAAAATCTGAAATTACTATATCAAGGTATAATATTTCTTCCTCATATCGCAATTTAAGATATTCTAAAAACTCTTGACTGAAAGGCTCAACTGCATAATGGTCTGCTGATGTTTTCCTCTTATGATAATCTTCATATTTAGCATTATGTTTTATAAATTTGTTTCTTGTGAGAGGAGGTGGATTATATTTTTCATGTGTCTGCATGAGATTTACAAAACAAAATAATCTTTTAGCGCTATTTTCTAATATATGCTGTTTTAATAAATTCATAGCTCTATTTGTAGAGTAAGTAGCATCTTTAGGAATCATTCTGAATCTTCTATACATCCTCTGTCTGGCACCTTTTAAAATAGTTTCTTTGTTATCTCCCATAATTATTAGTTGAAGTAACTTAAATAGTTTTTTAAATTGGTTACTGCCACCTAAATCTAAAAGCATTTCCTTTTCACCCGGCTTTGGCAGCCACAATTGGAAAAACCCATCAAATCCCTTGTTATATCCGAATCTATCTGATAAAAAACCGTTAGTAATTAAAGCAAACGTTTTGTATCCTGAGCCTTTAAATAAATCAGCTAAAGTTATAAAATTAGGGTTTAAATTAAATGATGTTCTATTTTCCATAACTTGAGAAGGATACAATCCGGTAAAAAGAGACAGATGCGAAGGGATTGTCCAAGAAGAAGGTGCGTATGCCCTTTTATAAACAATAAAATCCTCTTCTATTATACGAGCAAGTTGAGGAAGGGTGTTTCTCTCATTGCCATAGTGGTGCAGGCTTTTTGCTCTAAGTGTATCACATAAGATGACTATAACTTTTTCCATCCTACATATACCCTAATGATTTAAGTTTTTCTTCTGTTTCTTTGTCTAATTCTCTGTTTTTATCCCCTTCAATGAATTTTTTCCTGCCATGATGTGTTGTACAGCATTTACAATCAACAAACCTATAGCCTTTGTTATAAATAGGTGAAAATGGCAGTTTGTATTCTTTTATCTTTATCCAGACATCTTGCTCTGTTAAATCTGATATAGGTCTTATTATTTTAAGATTGTTGATCCCAGTTAAATAGGAGTCTTCAATTCCATTATTTCTTTCCTCATCTATAAATGGAACTATTAAACACTCGGCATTAGTCTTATCTAAATATTCTTTTAATACCCTTGTTTTTCTTTGATAACAGCATTCACTCATACCAGATGTAAAATCAACTGAAGCATTACTAATAATAATCTCAACCTTACTGCCTAAACTTTTGATATAATCCGTAATCTCATTAAATTGATACGCAGTATCAATAAAAATTATACTGACCCCCATATCTTTAATAATATTCATTAAAAGCGTAGAGCCTCTATCCCCGGTAAAAAGAAATACTGACTTTTTACCTCTAATATATTCTTCTAAATCTTTCTTAATTTTCTGCATCTTTATTTCACTGTTGTCCGCTAAAAAATTAGCATAAGGTTTGAAACCTCTGTCAATAGTGATAGAATATCACCTGATAGAATTAATAAAGAAAGGAGGTTCAAGCAAAATAGCACCAAGTCCTATAGAGTCCATGCGCCGTAAACGGCTACAACATCACCAGGGTTATAAATCCGCCGCCTGCGATAAAGGTGCCGTTGTAGGCGCAGCCGATAGGTTCAATAAGGGCGCCTATATCAAAGATACCATTGCCAGAATATATCTTTTCCAATTAGTTAATTTTCCTAGCAGTATCTTTCACTTACAGCTGCATATTCGGCGAATGCCCCGTCAGTACTCAGCCCCATAAGCTCTACATTCACGCACTGGTTTGGAGCACTGAGACTGAAAATATTTACCATTCTGTCACTCAAGCTCATCAATTAGCCCATATAAAATATACTGGATGTCCATTTTTTGAGAGTTTATAAGCATGGAGCTGTTTCCCCAGATTTAATACCTCAATGGTTTTCGGATTAACCCCTTTCAAAGTTTCAGCAAGTTTTTTATATGAGTAATAAGCCAATTTTTTATGTGATTCACCATCATTAAGGGGGTTGTTTATAAGCCCTGTGTTGTCAAAATATCCATTTTTAATATTGTATCCGTTCCATTCTATTAATCTTACCCAGAATATTTTTGATACACCCAGACTCAGAGCGTGGACATATAGTTTCACCAATTCACCGGCATGTTGTATTTCTGAAATCTGAGGTCTATTTTTTTCTCGTGTCCTTGCCCGGCTCATAATAACCGGACTTCCGCTATATGACGCCATCTCAGTAATCCAAATGGGAGTATCTTTGTATCCTGCTTCATTCAGCTTTTTCCTTATATTCTGTATATAGGGAGTCAGTTGTGCAATATCCTCCTTATATTTGTCTTGGTGCAGAAACCAATGGGCATCAAATACATCAAAATAACGTTCCTTTTCTTTCCCTCTGCCTATTTGCTTAAAAATCTCTGGCCAGAATCCTTCACTCAGAGCGTTTGGATCAGATACACCTCCAATAACCACCAGAGCATCAGGATTTGCCCGCTTAATTGCCTGATATGATACTTTCATTAGTGTCAGGTAATTTTCAGGCGTGTCTGCCCATGACCTTTGATAATTCGGTTCATTTCCTATCTGCCACGCCTTAACAAATGGATACCGCTTCACGGCTTTTTGCAAGAAGGTTTGATAGGCGTCAATATCCTTAACCAGTTTATTTCCTCCGCCACGTTTTCTACCTTGATCCCAATGATTAAAACTCTTTATGTTAACTACCATATATAAATTGTTCCGGTTGGTTTCAATTAGTGCAGAATCTGTTCGAGACCAATCAAACTTCCCTTTTTCATGTTCCGCACTATCCCAGACAAGCGACGTATTGCCGGCGTGCCGGATCCAGCATGCACCTACATCAACGAGACGTTCATCAAATTCATCTACGTCATGAATCCCGAAAGGTGAATCCTTGCAATCAGTTCTGTCTTCCTGTTTAGACGCAATTTCAGTTATGAGTAAAGGCACGGAGCCCACGCTTAATGATGCCTTTCCATTTTTAACGTTTAGTTGATAAAATTTAAACGCAGATGTGAGTTTCTCGGCGTCTTTTCCAGATGTCAAATTAGGTACTAATTCTGTTACATCAACTTTTTCTGATGCGACCGGCAGTTCTACAGCTATTTCATCTCTTTGTTTTATATCAGCAGGTTCAGCTTGTTTCCGCCCTGCTAACTCACCTTTTTCCAACACAATAATCGACTTATCTAATAATCTCAGACACTCTTCTTTATCGCCATTTTTCATAGCGATTCGCAATTGTTCAAGAAGCGATGTGGTTTCAGAGACATCTACTCCTTCCAACCCTTTTTGTTTGATTAATCTATGGGCTTGTTCTTTTTTCTGCGATATCTCAGAATTAGCAGCCTGAAATACTTGGCCATTCCTATCCCGCTCTAAAGAATATATTGGGCTTGTAATATAAAAAATAACAAAAATTAAGGTAAAAAAAACAACAGCGTATAATATTGTCTTCTTAGGATAGGATTTCATATCTTCCCCTCCTTCTTTTTACTTACCTTACGCCCATTGTCTACCATCTTTGCCGTAAATCTGAGAGCAAATATTGCAGGGTACAATATCTTTGCAGTTCTTATTTTTCATGGCATTCCTTACCTTATTAAACTTATCGTTATTATAAATTCCCAACAATGAGTCTTTCTCTATATTCCCAAGGCCTACTAAATTATCATAATCCCAACAGCATAAAGCAACATCACCATTCCAGTAGAACAACATAAGATTAAATGTCTGCATACACCTGCTTAATTGTTTTTCACCCAGCACTCCGCCATGGAATGATGTTTTCTGCACTAAAAAATTATGCGCATTTTTAATAAAAATCCTGTCTGCCTTATCGCCCCACAATTTCTTATATTTGCCAATTTCATGCATATTGTCTTTATTCAATACCATCTGCATAGTTATATGAATTTTCTTATTTAATTCTTTTTTCTTATTAAAAAAATTATTTATATTTTTTACAACAGCATCATATTTCAGGCCCTCTCTAATCTTTTCATAAGTCTCTTTGGAAGTGCCGTCAACGCTGAATGTAATGGAATCCAGGGGAGAATTTAGTATATTGATAGCTTTATCTTCATTCAAAAGCATTGCATTAGTGTTGAAATGGACTGTACTCTTTTTCAGCTTTTCTTTGATATAATCAATTCTTTTAAAAAGCAAGGGGTCCATCAATGGTTCTCCATCTTTATGCAGGATTAATTTTAATCCTCTGCCTTTTTCAAATTGCGAGCATTCGTTAATTATCTTCTCAAAAATGTGCCATGGCATATAACCTTTTGGTCTTGTAATTTTTGTATATGGGCATAAAATGCATTTTGCATTGCAGTAATTAGTAACTTCAAGCTGTATCACTTGAGGAATATAAAGACCACTGAAAAGCCTATGTTTCAGGATGTTGACTATATATCTATTAACAGGCAATGCAAAAAATAGATTTGCTTTGAATCTTGCTATAATCCCCTTCATATATTTGAGACTCCTTGTTTTATGTAGTATGAACCATTTCTATTATTTCCAGCCACCGCCTTGCAGCTTCCTTTACATCATACATTTTTTCTACTTTCTTTCTGCCATTTACACCATATTTATCCCGTAATTCCGGTGAATTAGCCAATTGCAGAACGGCGTCTCTTAATGCCTCCTCGCTTTCCTGTGGAATAAGCATACCATTCACACCATCCTCTATAATCTCCCTCGGGCCGGCACAGTCAGTTGCTATCACTGGAAGCTGGCATGCCATTGCTTCTATCAGGACAATTCCAAAATTTTCTTGGAACGACGGTAAGATTAGAATGTCAGAGCCTTGGTAAATAGATACCAAATCCCTTTTGTTTTCGATATAACCCAGATATCTGACCGGATAGTTTCCTTTTTCCATTTTTATAATTTCCTCTTCATATGGGCCCCCACCGGCAATACAGAATTCTATATTTTGCCACTTATAGTTTTTGACTAAATTTACAATTCTTGGTAATCCCTTTATCTTTAATAGTTTTCCAACATACAATACTTTGACTTTATCTGAGGTAGGTTTCGTGACAAGTGGCCTGAATAAGTTCGTATCAATAGTATGTGGCATGAAAAAACTTTTTGCTCCATATTTTGCTATGCCTTCACAGGAAGCCGTAGTTACACCGGCGGATATAATGCCATCTAAAAACTTTTTCCATGCTTTTATTTGAGAAGATATAAATACCCTCTCGGGATATCTCTTTTCATCCCAGTACGGCCATGATGTGTAAAAAATACATCTGTTCCTTGATTTTAGCTTGTTGAGCAAAAATACAACTATGCTGTATGGCGCCGCTCCTATTATGAGAGTTTTATTTTTAGACAAAAACAATTTCACTATAGCATAAATATTTTTAATGATCCTTGAGAGGGGATATTTTCTTGTTGTACCACGCCAAATCAGCCAAACTTGTCTGAGTAATGAAAATTCTATAAATTTAATCTTTATTAAATTTTCTCTTCCCAAATAACTCAGGGCTGCATTATAACTCGTATTCTCAACTCTAAGTGGTTGCAAACTTATAATTTCATATTTCATACCTTCATTCCGCCCTTTAAATAAATCATTTTAGGAAATATTGAGCATTCATAATATCTTCGATCGTCTTAGACCATTCAGATGCTATAAGCCTTGATACTTTCCGGGCACCTTCATCATTTAAATGGTCCTGATTTAAAAAAAGGTCATTATCATTTTTATAAATTTCTAACAGATCCAAATATTTATGTACGTATTTGCCATATACTGGATTATTTATAACCTTTTTATAAAGTAAATCTTTGTTTATGTATTTTTTTGAATGTTCAAAATAATAATTACTTACCGGTAATGTTACCAAAAATACTTTAATATTATTGTCCACGCACAATTTCAATATTTTTTCGAAATATAATAAAAAATTATTATCTAATAAATTTTGTCCCTTAAATTGTCTTTCTACCCTTTCTAACGCTCCTTCCTTAGTAACATTGCTTCCAACATTCTTTACAAACCCATCATACATTTCTGTTTTATCAATAGGCTGATTTGTTAGTAACTTTTTCATATTACGAAGAAAATCAATCATCTCAATTCTTCTAACAATAGGACAAAAGCTCAAAAGCTTTTCTCTTATTACCATCGGTCCCTTCAGCTTGTATAACTCCAAGATCTCACTATATGTTATATACCTATATACAAAATATTCCCATTGTATTTCGTCTGCACGATAAGATGAAAAAGTCGAGAAGGTAACTGCCAATACAACTATTTTTACCTCATGCATATCACGTATATAGTGTTTTAATTTATAATATGTTTCTAAAAAAGTTTCTCCGCTACCAGAGAAATTAAATGCCCTGTAATTAAACTCATCAGGGATAATGTCAAATTGCACATCTGATTGACCAAGGAATAGAATTTGTATTTGACTTTTTTGTTTTTCAAAATCGCGTACACTTCTGGCAAAAATACTTTTTGGTCTAAAAAGAATCCTATCAGTAAGTTCCAATGAGAAAATAAATATAAAAATAATAATGAATGCAATATATACTGCCCTAAACCCGCTATGTCTAACAATATATGAAGGCATAAAAAGGTGCTTAAAATTTTTCATATACGAAACCTTCCAGCTTGTAACCCAGAAGATACAATACGTAAACAATTAAAATTAAAATAAGGATTAAGATAACCGTAAAAAATGTTTTTTTGTTATTTTTCATATGTACTCCTTTTTAGTATTTTTCTAACTATTTTCTCTATAATGATCCTCAACATTATCTTTTTAGAGTAGAAATTACTAAACCTTAGGTAATTTATTTTCTAAGGTTTTCATCATTTCATTGATAGTATTAAATTTTTCTATGGTAACTTCGCCCATATCTATACAAACCTCAAACTTCTCTTCTATAAAGGCAAGCAATTTAATAAAACCGAGCGAATCTATTATGCCCGATTCGAATAAGGGATCATCATCTTTAAGAATACCTTCACCAAACATAAAATTATTAATTATAAATTTTTTAATTTGTTCTTTCATGTATCATCCCCATATTTATTCATAACTAAATTGGTAATGTTTGCTTCCTAAAGAAAGTAGGTATTAGAATATTCTAAGCAAAATAGCTTTTATGGCATTCATGTCAAAACTGAAAAAGATAAAACTGAAACTCACAAAACTAAATGTTAAAAAATTTAAAAGGGGATCCAAATACTTATTATCTACCATTTTTTTAATGCTTGCATGTTTCCCTTTTAATTCCTGGAAACCTTGCCATAACACTAAACCAGAACCATGATAAATTCCCAAAAATAGAAAAGGTAGGCTGGCCTCATGCCATAACATAAATACAATCATAGTTATAAATATACCAATGTAAATCTTTTTTCGGGAAGCGCGATAACCGAAGAATGGGAAGAAAAAATAGTCCCTTATAAAACTGTAAACAGAAATATGCCAGTTTCGCCAAAACAGGGCAATGTTCTTTTTAAAATATGGATAGTTAAAGTTTTCCATTATCTTGTATCCAAATAATCTTGCGACACCAACAGCCATGTCTGTATAACCAGAAAAATCCATATAAATCTGTATTGCCAAGCCATAGATTGCAAGCACTACAATCGCCCATAAAGATTCCTGTGGTGATGAAAGTACAGATATGACTAATGGTTTCAGGTGGTCTGCTATAATAAATTTCTTAATCATTCCTGAGACGATGCGAAACAAACCGTAATTCATATCTGAAGAATCAAAAGAATTTTGCTCTGCAATCTGTGGTTGGAATCTTTGAAATCTATCAACTGGTCCCGCCAAAAACGTGGGGAAAAAGAATACAAATAATGCAAGGTCCCAGAATGTATGGGTAGGCAGGGTTTTTCTGTAAATCTCTACAACATAATGTATTAACCTGAAAATAATATACGACATCCCCATAGGGATAGCTATCTTCGAAAATGTTGTCTCTGGTATCACTGGAAATTGAAAACCAATCCTAAATATAGCATTGAGTAATGAATCAATATACTTAAAAACGCAGAGATTTCCAATTAGAAAGAATAATGCAAGCTTGAGAAAAAGTATTTTATTTTTGTCCTCTTTCTGTATAAAAATACCTGTAAAATAAATAGATAATGCAATAAGCAGAAAATAAAGTGTATATTTTATACTAAAGAAGGACATAAAAAAAAGACTCGCCGCAAGCAGAAATATGCTGCGACTTCTTTTAGGAAGAAACCAATAAACCAAAACGCCTAGGGACAAGGATATTATAATATACAAAATCTTTGCCATGACTATTTTCTATTAAATTGAGTTTTTATCAGACTTTTACGTGTTAATATTCAGTGGCCCTATCTACAAATGGTTCTCGAATAAAAGCAATTTCTTGCGCACTTTATAAAAAATACTCTTATTCCTTTCCTTCATAATAAGTGCTTAGGAAGTGCTTCTACTTATATGACATAATAGATGTCATCATTTCAACATATTTTTCACTAATACTTCTCTTTTATGTCCTTGAAAAAGACTTGATTCAAGCGCACCTTCCTGCATCAATTCTTTCATACGCATTAATGTCATCGCATAGTGACACGGATATTTTGAGATATACTCCTCGAATATTTTAGCAAATTTCGCTGTGTTCAAGGTAAGTGTTTTTTTTTCATCCTCTGCTAATTCAAGCTCAAAAGGTGGCTCGATAATTAACCGATGTGTATCGTCCTTCTGTCTTACTATAAATGTAGGCAAAATAGGTGCTCTTGTTTTAAGTGACAGTTTTATAGGACCAGGTGAAAAAAAGGCTTTATGATTGAAGAAATCTACTGGAATCCAATTAACTCCCTCCCTTCCATCAAACCCAATGTATAGTATCTCATTATTTCTTAGTGCTCTAAATAAATGTCTCTTAGACCTATCAAGTGTAATAAAGTTTATTGGTAATCTCTTAGATTCTTTCGAGCGGCTTTTGAATATCTTCCCATGGATTGGTGTCTGTTTTTCTATCAAAGGGGGACCAGCCATTATATTAACCTTATATCCTTTAAAACCTAACACGAGTGGGGCAATCTGTTGAGAGCCAAAATGGGCAGTGAGAAGAATAGCACCATCTTTATTTTGCAAGGCTTTTTCAAGATGCGCAATTCCCTCGATTGTAATCATGCGATTGATAAGCTGGGGACTCATTTTCCCCCAAAAGAGATTCTCCATCTGTCTTTTACTAAATATCTGAAGGCCCCGATAGACCATTTTTTTAATTTCTTTTTGGTTTAAAGATGATGAATGGCTAAATAAAAAAGAAAGTTCCTCAGTCATTATCGCTCTCTTTTTTCTTGAGAATGCATACAGAGCAAGGCCGCCTAATTGCCCCATTAAATTTACCAATTTTATAGGTAGGTGATGTATAAAGATACGAAAGGGGAACCAAACAAACCAAAGAAAAATATCCCCCAAAATATTTTTATTATTTACCATCAGATTGTCATTATATTAAATCATGATTTCATGTTCTTTTTTTCTGTTCTTGTTTAATTCAATAGTTGAAAATTATATGCTGTTACCTTTGCTTCTGGGAAAACCCTTTATCACAAACTTTGCAAATGGTTTTACAATGTTTTCCATTAATTTAACTAAAAATAAAAGAAATAAATCGATATATCGATATTTAGGGTTAGTATAAAAAAGTTTTATCAGTTCCTTTTCATCTTCTGGTAGTAAATCGGTATCCTGACTCAGAATGCCCTCTTTAACAGCGAACTCATGTATCTTTGTGTGAGGTTCTATACGTATCCATCCCAATAAAGCTCCTCCTCCTTTGCCAAACAGGAGAATAGGCAATTTGAAATATAGAATCAAAGTTTTTATTAAATCTCGTAAATTCATTCCCGGTAGCATTAAAAAAAAATTATAGCCGGCTTTTATCCCATCTATTCTTCTGACCATTCTTAAATTTTCTTCGATGTCCTTCTCAGTAATGCCTTTTTTGAGAAAAGAAAGTGTTTTATTGGTAGCACCATCAGGTGAAAAACCAAAATGTTTACACCCAGCTTTTTTAGCAAGAAGCATCAGTTCTTCAGTTGTATGTTTTATCTCAAACCATGCACTCCACTCGACATCTAACCCTCGTTTGATTATCTCCTCACAAATTTCTTTGGAATGTGATACTGGAACATTAAAAATATTATCTACAAAAGTAAACCTTTTAACCCCTAAACTGATAAGGTATTCTATTTCATCTACAACGATTTCGGGTGAACGAAGGCGCAATTGCTTACCACTTAAAAAGGGATAACTACAGTAAGCACAATTTAATATACACCCGCGCTTGCTTTGAATCCCTATATTGTTATCCATCGCTCCTATGTATGGTTTAATATTTATTAAACTCTCGTTCCTTTTAGGAATGGGTAAATTATTAAAATCAGGTAGTGCTCTAAAACCAGTAAAATAAGTCGAATCATTATTCCTGATAAAAATACCCTTAACAGTTTCTGGGAAGTCAATATGGTCTAAAAGCTCTGGGATAGATTCTTCTCCCTCTAAATGAATACCAAAATTAAATTCTGGAATTCGCTCCATAATATTTTGAGCAAATATGGAGAAACCAGAGCCTCCAACCAAAAGTTTTATGTTGGGATTTATTTTTTTTATTAACTGGGCAGTTGGTTTAACAGTCTTAAAATTGTAAAAAATATCTGATCTATTTGTTGTATCAATATCCCGAATGGAAATTCCAACAATATTTGGGCTAAAATTCACAATTTCTTCTTTTAATTTTTCATAGGCGGTAGAAAGTTCCCACATATTAAGATCTAATATCCTAACATCATGCTTTGTTAAAGCAGTAGCGATATAACACAACCCAATTGGGAATAAAGGAGGGGAAAACTTCATCCTGCCTAAATGTGATTGGACGAGTAAAACTTTCATACCTTTATTACTCCCTGTTAATTTACTAAGGAGTCCATAATCGAGTAGACATAATCTTTAGAAAATCTCCCCCCTGCCTACCGGCAGGCAGGTAACCCCTCTTTGCCAAACTGAACGTGTCCCATAAGTCGGCTGCTGGACACAAGGAGGGGGGCATAACTGGGGCAATTGAGGCTTTAGCATAATGTATTTAGATGTCATTCCCGTGAAAACGGGAATCCATGACCAATAGGAAATACCTGGATTCCTGCTTCCGCAGGAATGACAAACTTAAAGAATAATAATGATTTCGTCATGTTAGCAACATATAACTTAGCCCCTTGTGTCCAGCCTCCCCATTTATGGGTAACGATCAGTTTGCCAAAGAGGGGGATTCCTCCCTTTGGTAAAGGGAGGAAGGAGGGATTTAGTTTTCAATGTCTATATAATTATGGCCTGATTAGTAATTTAATCATTTAATACCACTTTTGGTAAAATTAGGTTTTAAAAAATGGTATTTTGGACAGGAAAATAACTTGATAAAAAACAAAAAAGGCAACCTGGTTTCGAAAAAATGAAATAATTGCCCAAAATCCTGATAATTTCAATACAATCTTGGAAAATCCCTATATTTAAACCCGGTTTAGGATGATTCCTATCGGGGTTATCTTTGAATTCTTTAAAAGTTCGTCAGTTCTGGCAATAGAAGGATGGTTAGTGACTCCATTCCTGGAAACGATTATCATAGCATCTAAATTTCTCATTAATAAAACTGCATCGTTCCTAATTAAAAGAGGAGCAGAACGGAATAAAATGATGTCAAATTTTCCTTTTAAGCCTCTAATAACCTCTCGCATTTTATTAGATTTGATAAGCAGGCCTGGATCCGGGGTTGCTGGACCTGTTGGGATAATGCTTAAACCATCAATCTTTGATGGCTGAATCACTTTTTCCATTTCTGCATTTCCAAATAATAAATCAATAAAACCTTTCGTATTGGGGAGCCCAAACAATCGATGAAGGTTAGGTTTTCTGAGGTCTGCATCCACCAAAAGGACTTTCTTCCCCTCACTGGCAAGTATAATTCCAAGGTTCATTGCCGTGGTAGAACTTCCTTCCTTTGGATTGATACCGCTAACTAATAGGTTATTATAAGGCTTATCAAGCGTTACAAAATCAATATTGGTAAGTATCTTTCGATAGGCTTCATAGATCGGGTCGTTCGGATTTAACTTTGAAACCATAGGTTTCCCTTTAAACCATTTAAACTTTGGAATAGACCCTAAAAACGTAAATCCATATTGTTTAATATCCTCAGGGCTTCTTATTTTATTGTCTATATATTCTATAAAAAAAGTCAGAAACAGCCCACAGAATAAACTAAGAAATATTCCGAGAACATAGCTTAGATTCTTTTTGGGGAAATAGAGTGCATCGCTTTCCGGTTCTACTGCAGGTTCAACTAATCTGATATTGGCGAGGGTGATAGACTCGGCAACACCCAACTGATTCAGGCTTGTTAAAAGATTTTTATAGGTATCTTGGTTAGCATTGAGCGAAACGTCTATCGCGGAGGATCTCATGATTTTAGGAGGGATTTTCATTAGTTCATCTTGATATTTATCAATAAATTGCTTTAATAATTCTCTTTTTATTTCTCCGGTCTTTTTATTAATGTATGCATCCTTCAGGTTTCTTATTAATTCTTCGTAAACGGGGGCCATAGAGACTGCCTTTTCGCTAAAGGCAATTTCCATCTTTTCTTCCAATTGCTTTTTTATAGTATCAATTTGTTTATTAAGTATTACAATATCAGGATGTTTTTCGGTAAGTTCAATCTTCTTGCCTGAGATATTTATTAACAAATCATTTAATTTTGACTCCATCGTGTTTATTAGATTACTGGAAATATGCTCTTTCCCTGCAATCTGTTTTTCTATCAAACTGATGCTTTCTTCGGCCTGAGCTATAGTAGCTTCATTGTCATTATAACCCTGCTTTAATTTTGTTATAGTATCAAGGAGCTCTGAAATCTCCCTTGTTAAATCAACCGTTGATTCTTCGGTCATAAAATTTTTTCTTTCTAATAAAGACTTAAAATATTTTTTCTTAACATCCTCCATTTGATTTTCAATGAATAAACGGGCAGCTCTGAAACTTTTTTTTACCTCACCCACAGTATTGTCTATATACAATTTAGCTAATTCATTTGATATTTTGGCTGCCTCTGCGGGATTAGTAGAACCTCCTGTAATTTCCAGAATATTTGAGCTTAGATATTGGTCCACAGCTATATACGGTTGGGGGAGAATAAGTCTTGTTATAGAAAATGGAACCTTTTCTGGTTTTAATGTTTCTCCCTTCCTGTCCTTTAGATTCAAGTTAGCAATAAGTTTTTGGAGAATAGGACTTATCTTCACAAGAGTGATTTCTGTATCGTATCCATATGCAATATTAGTAAGATTTGGAGTAAGCAAAGGATTCGTTGGCACGTTAAGGCTGCTCATAATGGCAGATAGAGCACTTGATTGTTCAATAAGGACCTTGGTTTTTGCCTCATAAATTGGAGTTAAAACGTTAGTTGCTATCACCACAAGAATAACAATGATGCAAAAACTGGAAATCAGTACCCACTTCCTTTTCCAAATGATTTCAAAATATTTTCTAATCTCCATGATTAATTCCCCTTTATGGTATGATCTTTCAATCTATCCTTAATCATTAAGAATATCAACTAAAAGCACCGTTGCCAAAGCCAAAAAGATGATTCCCACGAATGATTCAACCAAAACGGCAGAAGTATTACTCTAAAATAAAAATTTCCAAAATGGAATTGAGATGCCGGACCAAATTCAGCATGACAAGAAGAATGGAACTACCATTGTTGTCATCCCGAACTTGTTTCTGAATCTCTATTTTGGTTCTAAATCATTTAAGTTTTAAAGCCCCGCTCCTATATCGTATGCTATATAAGAGCGGGGCTCTTTACTATTATTAGAAACCAATCATACAAGGGTTCTTTGTTTTACATCTTTATCTTCATTTAAGAGATACCTTTTTTAGGTTTCTATTCTGCATTAATATTCAATGTCTTATATTCTCTCCATCTGTAATTCTTTTTTATTAATCTTTCCGCTCCCGATTTTTGGAAGGGCCTCTCTTAACTCCACAATGCGAGGCACCATATAATTTGGCAATCTATCTCTACAAAATGCAATAACCTCTTTCTCGGTTAAATCAACCCCATTTTTTGTAACGATGACGGCCTTGGGGATTTCCCCTCTAAGTGTGTCCTTCACAGAGATGATAGCGACTTCTTTTATGTCTGGATGTTCCAGCAATGCCAATTCAATTTCCAAGGGGTAGACTTTTAGGCCTGCTACCTTCATCATTCCTGACTTTCTTTCAATAAAGTAGAAGTTATTTTCTTCGTCTCTTCTTCCTAAATCTCCGCTGTAATACCAACCATTTTTGAAGCAACTTTGAGTATTGATAGGGTCCTGATAGTATCCCTGAACCACTCCAGGCCCTTTGAATATCATCTCTCCAATTTCGTTTTTTGGAAGTTCCATATCATATTCATCAACAATTTTTACCTCATAGGACTTACAGGGTTTTCCCGCAGAACCAGAAATAATTGTCTCACCTGGTCTATTGGCAATCGCAATACCTGCTGTTTCTGTAGTTCCCAATACGGATAGAATTGGCACACCCACCTTCCTTTTGAATCTCTCAATAAGTTCTGGCCGTGTATACATACCGCCACTTTCTGGGATCCTTAAAGAACCAAAATTGTAAGTTTTGTGCTCAAGGACCTCTAACAGATTCTCGTACATTGGAGCAAGTCCCATCATACAGGTCACCTGATGATGAGCAATGGCTTCTGCAATAGACTTCGGATATATCTTGTCAACCAAAACCATTGTTCCTCCCAGGTAGAGGGGTCTGGCAAATATTTCGTGCGGATGCGCAAAGGGGGCAAACATACAGAGATGAACATCATTAGAAGTCATTTTGAGGGCATCGATGGAGGCAACTGTATTCCAGTATATATGTGAATGAGTAGTGATAGCCCCCTTCGGATTCCCTGTCGAACCAGTGGTATAGTTGAGGTAAACCACATCATTTTCTTTAACTTCTAAAGCTGGGGGGGGCGAACTCTTGCCTTTCAGCATCTCCTCCCAGAAAAATTCCTCTCCATTCATTCTTTCTCCAACAGCTATGATAGGAATTTTTAGACCTGAAGGAAGTGATCTTTTGGCAAGGTCTAAAAAGTTTTCATGGATAATAAGATATCGGGGTAAAATATTAATTAGTATCGTTCTAATTTTCTCTTCTAAAAGTTCAAAATTGATGGGTACAACAATCCCTTGAGCCTTGGCTATAGAAAGAAAACTGACAATAAGTTCAGGAACTCGAGGAAGCATCAGCCCAACCCTATCCCCCTTTTTAAGCCCCATGGCTATTAAGGCATTGGCTATCTTGTCAACCGTCACATTCAGTTCTCTATATGTAATCCCGGTATGACGATAGATGATAGCTATCTTGTTGGGGAATTCTCTTTCATTTCTCTCAAGCATTTCAACAAGTGTCATATTAATATAAACCTCCTTTTATAGATAAAACTTATCTTGCTGGAACAGATGCTCCTCCGCCGGTTCCCTGTTTTATTTGTTGGCCTATATAGATTCCAGATTCTATCGAGGTAAGAGGTGCAAGGATCCTTGACAAATGGTCAAAGAATCTGGCAACATTTTCTATAAATGTTGCTGGCACATAGATAATATCTCCATTTTTGAGAGAAACGTTTTGAGTTAGATCCTGTTCCCTAAAAAAGTTATTTATATTAAGAGTTATTAACTCAGGTTTTTTCAACCCACCTCTGATAAGAAGAACATTTTTCTGTTTTGCATTTATGGTAAACCCTCCAGCCTTAGATACAGCCTCTACTGCAGTTAATGAAGTATCAAGAGTAAATAACCCAGGATTGTTGACTTCACCAAGGACTCCAACCTTCTGGCTCAGGACAGATACAACACCAATTGTAACCTCGGGATTTATGATATACTTTGAAAGCCCATCCCGAATTTTATCCCTCAATTGAAAAATACTTGATCCTCCTGCCTGAATATCTCCAACCAATGGGTAGGCTATCTTTCCAGAAGTATCTATTTGGGCGGTTCTTTTTAAGTCATCGTGGCGATAGACTATAATCTCAACCCTATCTCCTGGGCCAAGGATAAACTCATTGAGCTTAACCTCCTTAGGTTCCTCATCTGATGCCGGAGAGACTCCCCCTTCGGTCGTTTTTGATGTAGTCCCAATGGTTGAGCATCCATTTAATAAAATAGAGATAATGAGGACGAATATCCCGATATATATATATGAGGGATTTATGTTTCTGAAGTTCATATCTTATTCTCCTTTATAAAAATCCCTGTTGAATACCGCTCAGCTCTGCTGGGCGGATGAATGGCATTCCCTCTCCCCTGGGGGAAGAGGGTTAGGGTGAAATGATCTTATGATCACCCCCACCTTAATCCTCCCCCATCAGAGACTGTGTCACAATGGGGAAAACAGCGAAAAATGTCATGCTGAACTTGTTTCAGCATCTAATAGAATCAAATACTTACGAGACCCTGAAATAAATTCAGGGTGACAAAACAATAATTACGACACAGTCTCTCAAGGTGGAGGAAAGTTTTTAGAGAATTGGATGCCCCGCAGCTCTGCTGCGGGGTAATTTACTCTATCATCTTCTCTCGCCTTCTTTTGGCATAACGATCATATCAATACGCCCCTGATTTTTTTAGAACAACTTTTATTGTCTTCAGCAGTATTTTAATATCCATCCAGAGGGACTGGTTCTTGACATACCCTGCATCATATCTTATCCAGTCGTGGAAAGGGGCTTCACTCCTACCCTGTATCTGCCATAATCCTGTTATACCCGGTTTTACTTTCAGCCTTGTATCACGCCAACTTGGGCTGAATTGCATCTCATCCATTATCAATGGCCTTGGGCCGACAAGACTCATTTCTCCCTTAAGAACATTGAATAGCTGAGGGATTTCATCGAGGCTGGTATTTCGTAATATCCTTCCAACTCTTGTGATTCTTGGGTCATTTGATATCTTAAACATCGGGCCATCAATCTCTTTAATAGCAATTAGTTCTTTTTGGAGTTTCTCGGCATTGGCAACCATCGTCCTAAACTTTATCATACCAAACAATTTGCCCTCCCTGCCACATCGCTTTTGAATATAAAATACGGATCCTGGAGAATCGATCTTTATCACAATAGCAAATAATAATAATAAAGGAAAGAGAAGAATAATGCCAGTGGCAGAAAGAATGATATCCATTATTCTCTTTGATATTTCATATATCTTCTGTCTGCTCCCTATGGTGGATACAACATCTGATAAGTTAATAATTCCTTTTATACTTTGGTCTGAGGGGATCAGGCTAACATCTCTAATGGATAATCCGTTTAACAAAATCATATTATTGCTATAAAAATTATCTGGAATATCGGCTCTCTCACCTATGATTGAATATTCAATCCTCGACTTTTTTGATAAAGATATGCCACCCCATAGAATACTCTCACGAATTACAACCTCCTCTGATATCAGGCATTTTTTGCCAATGACTGTTGGTCCGATGATTTGTGCCCAATCTTTTATCTCACAACCATCGCCTATAAAAATCGGACCTAATAAATAGGCTTTGGGAGAGATTTTCACATTCTTGCCGACCCACACCCCTTTTGTTATCTCTTCCTTGTCATCAAAATATTTATGGCCGTTTTTCAAAAGAAGGTCTCGATGGATATTGATGTAATCGTTCATGTTTCGGAGAAGGGAGTGAAACCCTTCAATTTCACACGCAGAGACATTCAAACCTTCTCTTTGTAAGGCAGGTATTAATTGTTCCTTGATGTCCTTATAATTCTTTCGGTCAATAAATCTTAGTATGATTGGATCGAAGAGATATATACCAGAAGGTCTCCATGGCGATCTCCTATCCACTGAAGAGTGAATGATATGGAAACTGTTAATCATGCTATCGTTGTTAATTGTAACATTCTCTTCAATCTTACGACCATTCTCTCGGTATACTCCAACAGTAGCAATTGAATCTGTTTCTTTGTAAAACTCAATAAACTTATTTAAATTTATACTTTCCGAAAAAAGATTGCCTTCAATAACAAGGAAGGGTTCTTTGTCTAAAATATTCTCAAGATCCTTGAGTGCCCCAGCCGTTCCTCTCGGTCTATCTTCCTTATGGAATTTAATATTAATCCCTGGAACCTTATTCTGTTTTAAATAGTCAGGGATTTTCGCTTCTTCAGGCAAGGAGATGATTATTTCCTCAAAACCATTCTTTCTTAAAAAATCTACGGTATACTCTATAAGAGGTTTATTAAGGACAGGAAACATCCATGTTGGGCAATAATTGGTCAAAGGAGCTAAGTGGGTATTTTGCCCTCCTGCCAGGATTACAGCTTTTTTAACCCATTGTTCAGTAGGAAGAACTTTCATAATTACTATCTCCTGATCTAAGAAAAAATTATTTAACCCTTACATTCTTACTTAGGTAACTTCTCTGTTAAGGGAGAAAGTGTTACTTCAAGGTTCGATGCTGGTCTAAAGAGATTGCATTTATTTCAAAATCTTATTTTAAATAGTCCCATAACAGAACTGTTAAAAAGAATATTTATTGGTTGCAGCAAGAGGTTTGGAAAAAATATGGCTCCGCCAGCACAATTATAAATACGAAATAATTGGAAATTTAGTGAAATCGTTTTCAAACAAATGACAATAAATGCAAATTTGATTCCAATTCAAAATTAGGCACTGCTTAATGAGTTTATTCTATTGTTTTAATTATACTTTTCTATTTATATAGTGCCATAATTATTGGTTCAAAGAAGTCCTTTAGTGTGTAACAGATTACCACTTATTGGAAATAAAGTTCCATTAGATGTTCTATTGAAAAGAGGCCTTTTAGAAACTTTTTGTCCGATCTCACCGCTGATGGTCTTTTCCACTCCTCCCACTCCTTAACTAAAATCGCTTCAAACCCATTGACTTGCTTCGCCTGCTTTTATTAGTTATTTTCCAAAATTTCACTTTTTTGATATAATTGGTTACAGGTAAATGAAGGGGGTGGAAATATGAATTTTAAAAAATGGTTAATACTATTGATGGTGGTCGCCATGATCTTAACATTGGATTTACCCATATTTGCAGTCAATGGTAGATCCAATCGGGCTACCCTTCGAGGGCTAAAAGGAGTTGGAATACTCGTAGAACAATTGCCACCTGAGGTTGAAAGGGAAGGGCTCGTCAGAAATCAACTACAGATGGAGGCAGAATCTAAGCTTCGGATGGCAGGGATAAAGGTATTAACAAAAGAGGAATGTTCAAAGACGCCGGGAGAGCCATACCTTTACATCAATATTAATGTGAATTTGGCAAAAACTGAAAGTGAGATTTACCCCTATACCATCGATGTGATGTTAATACAAAAGGTTTCTCTCCTACGGGGTCCAGAACAAATTACGTATGCAGTGACCTGGTCAACGGGTGGAGTGGGGTCGATAGGGAAAATTATATTGAGCCAACTCCGAGACAGTGTGGAAGAGGTAGTGGATATCTTTATTAAAGCCTATCTGGGTGAAAATCCAAAATAATGTTGAAATTTAATTAGAATTATGTTAATTAAATTAAAAATTATTTTGAGGTTCTGAGATGGCAAAGGTATGTGAGATTTGTGGAAAAGGGCCGGTCTTTGGCCACAATGTGAGCCATGCCAACAACAAGACTCGGAAAGTCTGGTATCCCAACCTCCATAAGGTGAAGGCGATCAAAGAGGGAAGGACGATTCGGATGAAGATCTGTTCCCGATGCCTTCGCTCAGGGTTGATTACCAAGGCCGCATAAAAGCATAGAGCAAAGTGCCTGCCTACTGCAAGCAGGCATAGAGCATAGTGTTAAAACCGTTTGCGCTTTGCGCCTTCTGAGTCGTTAGGATTCGGCCTGTGTTTCAACTCTCATTCTTTCCACTCGATGAATCCCTTTGATCCTTTCGAGACCTTTGATCACCTTCTTGAGATGGTTCAGATCTCGAATCTCCAGCTCAAAAATACTGATTGCCTTTTTATCATCCGTTGTATCAACCCTTGCATTTGTGATGTTAGCTTCATTGGAGGAGATCGAACTGCTAATCTCGGCCAATAACCCTTTTTTATCTTCAGAATAGATACGGAGTCGTACGGGGTAGCTGTATTCTTTTGTGGAATCCCATTCTACTTCCACCTTCCGGTTGGGATCATCGTCTATCACATTCTGGCAATCGACAGTATGAATCGTTACTCCCCTTCCTCTTGTGATGAACCCTACCACCTTATCTCCGGGCACAGGGTTGCAGCACCCTGCGTAACGAACCATTACATTGTCAATTCCTTTGATGAGGAGGGCGTCTTTGGGACTGCTGCGGGTGATCTTTTGGATGAGGGATTTTAAACGGCCTTCTTCTTGTTCCTCTTTCTGTTCCAGCCTTTCCTGAGGGAGGATCTTTCCAAGGATCTGGTTGACAGTCAGTTTTCCATAACCGACAGCAGCAATGAGATCATCCACTCCTTGGAAACTGAATTCGGCAGCCACTTTGGCCAACTCTCCTGCCTTGATCAATTTGGTTTGTTGGAGATTGTATTTCCGAAGCTCCTTCTCCAAGATCTCTTTACCAAGGGCGATCGATTTTTCCCTCTCCTCTGTTTTAAACCATTGACGAATTTTTGTTTTGGCCCGTGGGGTCTTGACAAATTTAAGCCAATCTTTGCTGGGTTTTTGGTTTGGGGAAGTGAGAATCTCAACAGTATCCCCGCTTCGAAATTCATATTTCAGAGGAACGATCTTTCCATTTACTTTTGCTCCTACACAATGATTTCCGATATCGGAGTGGATGCTGAAAGCGAAATCGATAGGGGTGGCTCCGACAGGAAATTCCTTAACTTCTCCTTTCGGGGTGAAGATGTAGACTTCAAGGGGGAAGAGGTCCACTTTTACACTCTCAATAAATTCTGCGTCATCCTTTAAATCTCGCTGCCATTCTAATAGTTGTCGAAGCCAAGTAAAACGCTTGTCATCCGCTTCATTAAATGCCTTTCCCTCTTTGTATTTCCAATGGGCAGCGATCCCCTCTTCTGCAATCTTATGCATCTCATGAGTCCGAATCTGGATCTCAATCCGCTCGCCATAAGGTCCAATGACAGCGGTATGAAGGGATTGATACATATTCTCTTTCGAAAGCCCAATATAATCTTTGAATTTTCCTGGAATGGGTTTCCAGAGGGAATGGATGATCCCAAGTACGTCGTAACATTCTTTAATGGTATTGACGATGACTCGAAAGGCGGTGATGTCGTAGACCTGATTAAAATCGATATGCTGGTCTTTCATTTTCAAATAGATACTATAGATCTGCTTTAATCGACCGGTGACCTCACCCTCGATATGATTTTCGTAAAGTTTCTTCATAAAGGTTCGTTTCACTTCGTCGATATAACGAGATCTTTCCTTCTCCTTCTTGGCGATCTTGCGTTGGATTTCTTCATAGATATCAGGATGGAGGTATTGAAAGGCAAGGTCTTCTAATTCTGTTTTGATCCAGTCAATGCCGAGCCGGTTGGCTAAAGGAGCATAGATATCAAGGGTTTCTTGAGCGATCTCGCCCTGTTTTTCAGGTGTGTGGTACTTAAGGGTTCGCATGTTATGGAGGCGATCAGCTAATTTAATCAAAATGACCCGGATGTCCTTCACCATGGCTAAAATCATCTTCCGGAAATTCTCTGCTTGGTCTTCTTCAGAGGATCGAAGAGAGATCTGGCTGATCTTGGTCAAACCGTCCACCAGTTGAGCAATTTCTTTCCCAAAGTTTTCGCTGATCTCTTCGAGGGTGGTTAAAGTATCCTCTACAGTATCGTGAAGAAGTCCAGTGGCAAGACTGGCGACATCGAGTTTGAGTTGAGTCAAAATTCCAGCCACCTCGAGGGGATGAATAAGATAAGGTTCTCCAGAAAGACGAGTCTGCCTCAAATGGACTTTGGCAGAGAAGACATAAGCCTTTCTTAAAAGGTCCATGTCGGCGTTAGGATTGTAGGAAGCCAGTCGATCTAAAATATCATTGAATCTCAACATCTTAATTCCATGATACCTATAACTATTGGAAAATTCAAGGGGGAGGGGGTCCTCCTTGTCGATGACAAAAGTTTTGACAGGGGTAGAAATGAAATTTATAATGGGTTTTGCCTAAACGTTGGAAGAGGTTCAAGATGAAACGTTGGTGGATTGGTATTTTGGTGGTTGTTGGCATTGCCGGTCTTGTATATTATTTATTCACCCGAGATAAAGGGGGAGGGGATGTTTTTATCAAGGTCTCAGGAAATATCGAAACGACAGAAGTTGACGTTGGATTCAAGATTGTCGGACGGATTGTCAGCCTCTCTGTTCAGGAAGGGGATTGGGTCGAAAAAGGAAAGGTGATTGCAAAATTGGATGATGAGGACCTCCGCCAACGTCTCGAAGTCACAAGAGCTACATTAAGGTCAGCCCAGGCTCGTTTAGAAAAATTGTTAGCAGGCTCAAGGCCGGAGGAGGTGAGGGAAGCGGAGGCCAGCCTCCATCAGGCCCAATTCGATTTCGAGAATAAAAAAGTTCAATATGAACGAACGAAGGCCCTCTTTGGTAGGCATGTGATTCCTAAAGAAATTTTAGATAATTCGGAGACAGGATATAAGATCGCAAAGGCTGTCTTACAGAAGGCAACTGAAAATTACAATCTGGTAAAGGAGGGGCCGAGAAAAGAGGATATCGAGGATGCCAGAGCCCAGGTGGAACAGGCCAGGGCTTCTCTGAGACTGGCGGAGACTCAGCTCAGTTATACGGTTCTTCATTCCCCTATCTCTGGAGTTGTTTTGGTTAAATCTGGTGAAATCGGCGAAGTCATCAATCCGGGAAGATCGATCCTTACCCTGGCTGATATTGAAAATGTTTGGTTGAAAGCCTATATCCCAGAGACCGATCTCAGTCGGGTGAAGTGGGGGCAGGAAGTGATGGTGACGACGGACCTCCGGCCTCAAAAAGCGTACCAAGGGAGAATATCATTCATTTCGTCTCAAGCTGAATTCACACCCAAGCAGATTCAGACAGAAAAAGAGAGAGTCACCTTAGTTTACCGGATCAAAGTTGACATTCCAAATCTGGATCGGGAACTGAAGCCCGGGATGCCAGCCGATGGAAGGATTTTCACAATGTCATCTGCACCCAGCAAACCCTAATGTTATCCATTCAAACGAATAATCTGACCAAGACCTTTGGATCGTTAGTCGCTGTCAGCCAATTGAATTTGGAGGTGAAGACCGGAGAGATCTTTGGCCTTGTAGGTCCAGATGCTTCCGGCAAGACGACCACCCTCCGGATGTTATGCGGAATTCTCCCTCCTGATGGAGGAGAGGCGAGGGTGGCTGGTTTTGATATCCGAAAAGAGGCAGAACTTCTAAAGGAAAAGGTAGGTTATCTTCCCCAACGGTTTGGGCTCTATGGAGATCTGACTGTCCTCGAAAACATTCATTTCTACGCGGACCTTTTTCAGGTATCGAAGCAGAGGAGGAAGGAGAGGATAGAAAGGCTGCTTCGATTTGCCAACCTTGAACCTTTTGGGAGACGAAAAGCTCAGGATCTTTCCGGTGGAATGAAACAGAAGTTAGGGTTGATCTGTGCGTTGATTCATACCCCCCAACTCCTCTTTTTAGATGAACCGACCACCGGAGTCGATCCCCTCTCTCGAAGGGATTTCTGGGTCATCCTCTATGACTTGTTAAAAGAGGGGGTGACCATTCTTTTTTCAACCTCCTACATGGATGAGGCAGAGCGATGCAGTCGCATAGGTTTGATCTACCAAGGGAAGTTATTGATCGCTGATAGGCCCTCGGCTGTAAAAGCTCAGATGGAAGGGGCAGTGTTGGAACTGCGTTTGGAGGATTATCAGAAAGGTATAAAGATGTTAGAAGGGATCGGATCTTTCCGTAGCCTTGTCTTGTCAGGGGATAAAATTCATGTCTTGGTGGATGATCCTCAGGAAGGAGAAAGGATCATTCGAGAAGTTTTAAAGGCGCAGGGGATGGAGGTATTGGGTTTGATAGCGGTCAGACCCACACTTGAGGACGCCTTTGTCTCCATGGTCCAAGGGAGGAAAAAATAATTAAGAGTTATAAATGAAGAATTAAGAGTTAAAGATTCACAACTCTCAACTCATAATTCATAACTCATAATTCATAACTCCAAACTCATAACTTATGACTATGCCAACTCTTGCGGTTGAGGTTGAAGACCTCGTCAAAACATTTGGGACTTTTGTTGCAGTTGATCACATCCATTTCCAGGTGGCGAAGGGAGAAATCTTTGGATTTCTAGGACCCAATGGAGCTGGAAAGTCCACTACCATCCGAATGCTCTGCGGACTTTTAATGCCCACTTCTGGGAAAGGTAGAGTCGCAGGAATTGATATCGTAGAAGAACCGGAGAAGATTAAGCAGGTGATCGGCTATATGTCTCAAAAATTCTCCCTTTATGAAGACCTGACCGTAATGGAAAACCTTCACTTTTTCGGAGGGATTTACGGTCTTTCCGGATCCCTCCAAAGAGAAAGGGAGGGGCAGGTGTTGGAGATGGCCGGGCTAAAAGAACTCCGGGATCGGATCACCCGGACACTGGCTGTCGGCTGGAAGCAGCGTCTGGCATTAGGCTGCGCCATCCTCCATCATCCCTCTATTCTCTTTTTAGACGAACCTACCTCCGGAGTGGATCCGATCTCACGAAGAAATTTCTGGAGTTTGATCCAGCAGATGGCAGAAAGGGGTGTAACGACCTTTGTCACAACCCACTATATGGATGAAGCTGAATATTGCGATCGATTGGCATTGATCTATCAGGGGAAGATCATCGCCCTCGGAACCCCGACCGATTTGAAATTAAAGACCCTTACACGAGGAGTCATGGAAGTGGAATGCGATCCACTCATCCCGGCTCTTGATCTTCTGAAGAAGGAGCCCTGGATCTTAGAATCGGCAGTGTTTGGAAATGGCCTCCATGTGATCGGGAAAGAAGGGGTTGATTCAGAACAGGCCATCGAGGCTTTATTTCAGACTCATGGGATTGTCCTGAAAAGAATAGAATGGATCAGGCCTTCCTTGGAAGATGTCTTTGTTTCATTGATCGGAAGAGAGGAGGAGAGATGAATCCTTCTCGCACCTGGGCCATTGCAAGAAAAGAATTTATCCACATCTATCGGGATCCAAGAAGCTTGGCATTGGTGATTCTCATGCCAGCGCTCCTGATGCTTCTATTTGGTTATGCAGTGACCCTCGATGTGAAAAAAGTACCGATGGCCGTTTTGGACCATGACGGAACCCAAGAAAGCCTATCTTTCACCCATCGGTTCAGTGGTTCTCCCTATTTCTCCCTTCACATTTTTGTTCAAGATGAAAAAGAGATGAAGAGACTCATTGACGAGGGAACAGTCAAGATGGGATTGGTCCTTCCATGGGATTTCTCAAAGAAGGTGAAGGCTGGGAGGAAGGCCATTGTTCAAGTATTATTAGATGGGAGTGATTCCAATACAGCGAATATCATCCTCAATTATGTCCAGGCCATCGCCCGTCAATACACACAAGAAAAGACCTTCTTAAAAATAGAACGGATGGGAAAGGAAAGGCCGAATCCGCCTGTGGAGGGTCGGACGAGGATCTGGTTCAATGAAGAACTGGAATCGAAGAATTATTTCATCCCGGGATTGGTGGCTGTGATCATGTCGATCATCGGAGTGCTCCTCACCGGGCAGGTCATTGTTCGGGAATGGGAGAAGGGAACGATGGAGCTCCTCATCTCAACTCCGGTTCAAAAGGGGGAATTAATCATCGGGAAATTATTTCCATACTTTTTTTTAGGCCTTTTGGATCTTTTTCTTGCTGTTTGGATGGCAAAATGGGTCTTTCAGGTTCCATTGAGGGGAAGCATCACACTCCTTTTCCTCCTCTCTTGCATCTATCTCCTCGTGGCCTTGGCTCTCGGTTTGACCATCTCCACGGTAACAAGGACACAACTTCTGGCTAATCAGATGGCCATGATCATCGGGTTCCTTCCCACGTTTCTTTTATCAGGGTTTACCTTTGTCATTGCCAATATGCCTTTATGGCTCCAGATCATCACCTATGGGATTGCCCCCCGATATTACGTAACGATTCTGAAGGAGATCTTTCTGAAGGGAGCGGATATCTCCTTTCTTTGGAAAGAGACCCTGATATTGATTGGAATGGCAATCGCAGGGCTCTGGGTAGCAACCAAGAGTTTTAAAAAGGAATTACGATAAAAATATAAGGAAGGATGGAATAATGGAGTATTGGAATAGTGGAAAACTAAGGATAGAAAGATTTAAAAAATTCTTTTTCCATCATTCCATTCTTCCAATATTCCAACATGTTTTTTATGTTTAAACGAGTTCGGTACCTCTTTGTGAAAGAGTTAATCCAGGTTCTAAGAGATAAGCGGTTAAGGATCACCCTCGTCATCCCTCCCCTTTTTCAGTTGATCATCTTCGGATATGCCGCAAATCTGGATGTGAAGAATATCTACACCGCTTTTCGAGATCTTGACCAGACTGTGGATTCGAGGGACCTCATCGCTCGATTTGGAAGTTCAAAATATTTTGATATCGTTTCTTTTCCTCAGACCCCAAAGGAAATTGAAGACTTTATTAAAAAAGGGAATATCATCATGAGCATTGAGATCCCCAGTGGGTTTTCGAAAAAGCTAAAAAAAGGGGAGACCGCCGACGTCCAGATTCTCCTCGACGGAACCGAGTCGAATACCGCAATGATCGCCCTGGGCTATGTGAATCGCATTCTTTCAGAATATTCAACGGTGGCTTTTATAAAAAGGCTGAACCAGGAAGGAATGATCGGTTTCGAGGAGGCCGGAGTAGAATTAGCACACCGGACCTGGTTCAATCCAAATTTCGAAAGTCGATACTTTTATGTGCCAGGGGTCATCGCTTCCATTGCCTTTCTCCTCCCCATCATCCTTACGGCCCAGGCCATTGTGAGGGAGAGGGAGATCGGAACACTCGAACAGATCATGGTCACCCCCATTCGTCCCTGGGAACTGGTCTTGGGGAAGACGGTTCCCTTTGCTTTGATCGGTCTTCTGGATGTGATTATGATTGCCCTCATTGGCGTATTATGGTTTGAAGTCCCCCTTCGAGGAAATCCCCTCATCCTTTTTTTAGGCAATGTCCTCTTTTTAATGAGTTCAGTGGGTGTGGGCCTCTTCATTTCCACCGTCTCTTCAACACAGCAGCAAGCTCAGATCTCTACCTTCTTGTTCATGATGCCCGCCTTTATCCTATCTGGTTTTGCCTTTCCATTAGAGAATATGCCGCAGTGGATTCAATATATAACCTATATAAACCCCCTACGATACTTTTTGATCATCGTCCGAGGCGTCTTTTTGAAAGGGATCGGATTGGATATACTCTGGCCTCAGATGTTGGCACTTGCAGTTTTGGGCGGGTTTATGATCCTCTTAAGTTCCTTGAGATTCCAGAAGAGGCTCAAATGAAAAAGGGTTCAAGGATTCGAGGGTTCATGGGTTCAAGGGTTTACATTCCAAATTCTTTATTCCTTATCATTTTTATCCTTTCGCTTCACCACTCGAACCATAGACCCCTTGGACCCCTTTGTGGGACCCTTAAGAGGAGACCTGGATTGTGTTATGAAGAACCTATTGATGAAGATTTATCGTGCACTTTATAAGGCTTATGGTCCACGGCACTGGTGGCCTGGAGAGACTCCTTTTGAGGTGATGGTGGGAGCTATCCTTACCCAAAATACTTCTTGGAAAAATGTGGAAAAAGCGATTCAAAAGCTTAAGAATAAGGGATTTTTAAGTGCAGAAGGGATTCGTCAACTTAGGAAATCACAGTTGGCCCCCCTGATCAGATCTTCAGGTTACTATCGAATCAAGGCCGATCGTTTGAAGGCCTTCGTGAGTTTTCTATTTGAAGAATATAATGGAGATCTAAAGAAGATGAGGAGAGAAAGGATGGAAACGTTGCGGGAGAAACTCCTGGAAGTGAAGGGAGTCGGACCTGAAACGGCAGATAGCATCCTTCTTTACGGACTTAAAAAACCAATTTTTGTTGTCGATGCTTATACAAAACGAATCCTTTCAAGACATGGGATCATTTCAGAGCAAGCTTCTTATGGAGAAATCCAGGATCTCTTTATGAACCATCTTCCTCCTGATGAAAGACTATTTAATGAATACCATGCCCTCCTTGTACATCTGGGGAAAACTGCGTGCAGAAAGATACCGAGATGTGATAGTTGTCCCCTAAAAGAGATAAAGTGTCTAAAGTGATGAGTGACTAAAGTGCCTAAAGTTCAATTTCTTAAAAACTTTAGTTCACTTTAGCTCACTTATAACTTTGTGAAGTAAAGATGGCTTACTGGGAAAAAGAGATTCGAAGTTTAATAGGGAAGGCCATCCATCGTTTCGGATTGGTCCAGGATGGAGACCGGATCTTAGTGGGGGTTTCAGGAGGAAAGGACAGTCTCACACTGCTAAACCTCCTTCAGGAGCGTCAGAAACGGGTTCCGATTGATTACGAGCTGATCCCTGTCCACATTGACTTAGGTTTTGATTCTGGAAGAGCTGAAGTCCTGAAAGGCTTTTTTGAAATGCACGGCCTTCCGTATCATATTGAATTCACAGATATCGGAAGGAAGGCGAACAGTTCTGAGAATCGAGAGAACCCCTGTTTCCTTTGCTCCTGGGAGAGGAGAAAGCAGCTCTTCCATCTGGCCCATCGTTTGAAATGTAACAAGATTGCCCTTGGTCATCACAAGGACGACATCATCGAAACACTTCTCTTAAATATTTTTTACTCCGGCGAGATCAGCACCATGCTTCCCCTTCAAACCTTGTTCAAGGGGAAAATTACTCTCATTCGGCCATTAGCCCTTTTGGAGGAGAAGAAGATTGAGCGGTTCGCCAAGGAGATGGAACTCCCATTTGGTCCCAGCGGTTGCCCGAGTTCTGGAAAGACAAAGAGAAGAGAGGTGAAGGAATTGATTGAGTCCCTGGAGAAAAAGAACCGCAGGGTGAAGGGCAATATCTTTCGATCTCTGTCCAATATTAAAATGGATTATACCTTCTCAAAATGGAGAGATTGATAAGTGCTTCACCCTCCGGTGAACAGTTTGTCCATATCCACCGAGTGTGTGAGACCATCGAAGAAGCTTTGGAAGAAGCAGAGGCCATCCTCATCACTGTCCCGGCTATTGCCCATGAATACTATGCCCATGCTTGCGCACCCTACCTCAAAAATGGACAGATGGTTGTCCTAAATCCTGGATCCACAGGAGGGGCTTTAGCCTTTAAAAAGATTCTGCGGGAAAGGGGAGCAAGAATGGATGTCCCCATCTGCGAGACAAACACCTTGACCTATATCTGTCGTCTGGTTGGTCCTTCCAGAGTGAAAATCACATCTCGGTCGAAAGTCCAGTTTGCATCGCTCCCGGGTAAGAAGACAATGGAATGCTATCAGATATTTAAGGGGCTCTTTCCTGAAAGTACAGAACGGAAGAACGTTCTGGAGACATCACTGACCAATATCAACGCAGTGCTCCATCCACCGGGAATGATTTTGAATGCCGGGTGGATTGAACACGCGAAGGGAAATTTTTCTTACTACTGTGAAGGCACTACTCCGGCTGTTGCCCGGGTCATGGAGAAGGTTGATAAGGAAAGAATGGCTATCTGTCAGAAGCTCAGTTTCAAGAGCGATCGGTTTTTGGATTTCTTCTATAAAGCAGGTTCAACCAGCGAAAGGGCTTACCAATCCGGTTCTCTTTATCAGGCCCTTCAAGAAAGCGAACCCAATCGGTTTATCCGGGCGCCCGAGAATCTCTCCTACCGTTTTTTAACCGAAGATATTCCCTTTGGAATCGTTCCCATGGCTTATCTGGGAAGGATGTTAGATGTTCCTGCGCCTATTATCAATGCTTTGATTGATCTGGCTTCGATTATTAATGGAATAGATTACTGGAAGACTGGGTGGACACTGGAAAAGATGGGCATTCAAGGGATGAGCCTTGAGGGGCTCTTGAACTATGTCGAGAATGGAATTTCAGCTTGACAAACAGATAGAAATTCAATATTAATCATTTTCGTTCGATTTTTGCGGTGGGTCAGAATGTTAATCTTTAACTGTCGAAAAATAGAGTAGAAAGGAGGATCTTATGAAGAAGTATGTCATCGTTTTGTTAATCATCATGCTGGCATTCGTCATTTGGATCAGTACGAGCGAAAGAAGGGCAGTAGGTCAGGCGAAAAGGGAGCCTATCAAGATCGGGTTGCTTGCTGAAAAAACAGGGGGGCTGGCGGCCTATGGATATTCTCATGAGAAGGTGATGGTGGCAGCGGTCGAAAAGGTGAACAAAGAGGGAGGGATTGCGGGCCGCCCTATCGAACTTTACGTGGAAGATACAGAATCGAAGCCTTCAGTGGGGGCTTTGAAATTTAGAAAGTTAGTTGAGACAAACGGGGCAAGTTTTGTCTTCGATTCCAACCATTCGGGAATCTGTATCGCATGCGCCCCTATCGCCAAAGAGCTTCAGACGCCCTATTTCCCCTGTGGTTCTGCGACAGAGATCTCAGGAGATAAAGGGAACCGGTATGTCTTTCAGTCAGCCACAAATGTGAGAGAGGAGTGCAAGGCTGCGGCGAAGTTTGCGATTGAGAAGATAGGAAAGAAATGGATGACCGTCGTCGTCGATTTTGCCTGGGGATGGGCAAACGAGAGCGACTTCAAAACCTATATTACGGAAAGCGGCGGGACCGTGCTCGGAGCGATCCGGGTACCCCTGGGCACGGGTGACTGGCTTCCTTATTTAAAAGGCAAAATCCCGAAGGAGGCAGAAGCAATCTACTTTGCATGCTATGGTTCTGACTTCCTCTCCTTCATCAGAGATTTGCATGCGGTGCGGCCTGACATCAAAAAACTGGGCGCCGTCTATGCCTTTTCGGCTCAGGATCCAAAGCAGCTCGGTGCTCCCGCAGAAGGGGCTTATTGCATCACCTCCTATCCCACCCGCCTGGAGGGGTTGAACACCAAATTTAATAAGGCTTATCGGGATCTGATCAAAGTCGATGGGGATGGGAAGGAGATTGGCACAGGCAAATATTTTGTTTTGGCTTATGACTGGGCGGTCTGGCAACCTTTCTTTGCGCTCAAAGCGGCTATTGAGAAGAGTGGATGGAAAGGAAGAGCAGACACGCCAAAGGTTATTAAGACTTTGGAAGGCATGGTCTTCAAGGAGAGTTTAGAGTTTCCTCAGGGGGATATGCATATCCGTGCTGAAGATCACTTTACTATTACAGGACTCTATATAGAACAGATCCAAAAGGGAGAGATAAAGGTGGTGGCAAGGATCCCTGCAAAGGATGCGACTTATCCACCTGCAATTGATCATACAAAAGAACCATTATAAATTTATAAGACCTAAATTGAGCGATTCTTAATAATTATTATTAAAGATAAACCCTTCTGGATTCCCGTTCCCCGCCTTTGCGGGGACAAGTTTACCCCTGCGAAAGCAGGGGGGAAATGACATTTTCATTCATTGGGTGGTAGTCGTCATTCCTGCGGAAGCAGGAATCCAGTATCTTTGATGTAATGAATAACGAAAAATCGCTCAATTTAGGTAAGAGAAAGTTCTTTAACGGGTCCTAAGCCTATAGGGTTTTAGATTAAAAACACGCCTTGGAATAGAGGTGTTTATCGTTGCCAGAGATTGTAACCACCATTCTCTTCCTTCTTGTTAATGGCCTGATCTGGGGCCTCATCGTCGCTCTAATAGCCATTGGCCACTGCCTCATCTTTGGTGTCATGGGGATCGTGAATATGGCCCATGGTGATATTTACATGGTAGGGGCTGTCCTTTCCTTTTATGTGGTAGGAATGCTTGGGAACTTTTGGCTGAGTTTGATATTGGTTCCGGCCATCGTCATCTTGGTTTCAGCGCCGGTGGAGCGTTTTATATTGAGACCCTATGAAGGTCATCATTCTTCCACCATGATCGCCACAGTTGGGATTTCGTTCATCATTCAACAAATCGCCCTTGGGACTTATGGGGGAATTCCCAAAAAGATAATCAGTCCTTGGCCCATCAGTTTTAATTTCCTTGGTGTGGACTATCCTGGTTACCGCTTGTTGGTCGCCTGCATTTCTGTTCTTATCCTTGTGGGCCTCTGGCTTTTTTTATACAAGACCTCCTATGGGATTTTGGTCAGGGCATCCATGCAGGATAGAGAGATGGCAAGCGCGATGGGTATCGACGTCAACAAGGTGCTCATTACCACTTTCGCCATGGGTAGTGTCCTTGCGGCTGTAGGGGGAGTCCTTGCTGCTCCTATCAACCAGGTTTTCTACCTGATGGGCGATAATGTGATTCTACTCTCTTTCATCGTGGTGATTATCGGTGGTCTGGGTAGCCTCAAGGGTACTTTGATCGCCGCGTTATCACTCTGTTCATTAGAAGGAGTGCTGGCTTCTGTGCTTTCTCCCACGAAGGCCAGGGCAGCGATTTTTGTCATTATGATCATGATACTCATACGTCGTCCTCAGGGCTTGTTCAGGGATTGAAGCCATTGGCTAAAAAGGGAATGGATATGGAATTTGAGAAGGTGGGCGAGAAAAGAACTACCCTCAATTACTTCGCCATCACCTTTTTACTCCTGTGGGTGGTAATGGGAATCCTCCTGCCCAAAGGTGCGAGATCATTGGTGACCCATATGATGATCTTCTCTATTTTGGCCATGGGATACGATGTCTGTTTTGGTCTTACGAACCAGTGCAGCTTGGGCCATTCTGTCTTTTTTGGTGGAGGGGCCTATGGGGCTATTTTTTCTATACTCCATCTGAAGTTTGGAATTTTACCCTCCATCTTCTTCAGCGTGGGGGCAGGCCTTCTCCTGTCGCTGATCGTGGGATTGATCTGTGTACGCCTCTCAGAAGCTTACTTTGTCATCATCACCGCTATTTTTTTCGCCGTATTCCATCTATTAGCCATGGATATGACATGGTTGACAGGTGGAGATGATGGCCTCTCCATTAAACTTCCATCCATTTCTCTTGGACCTGAAACCATTTCCCTCTACAATCCATGGGTCAATTACTATTTTGTCCTAATATTCCTGGCCGTAAGCTATTTAATCTTGAACAGGATAGCCAGATCTCCAATGGGGAGGGTCTTTGTGTCGATCCGAGAAAATGAGAAAAGAGTGCAGTTCTTAGGATATAATGTCTATCGCTATAAGCTGATCGCCTTTATCGTCTCAGGGATGTTTGCCGCCTTGAGCGGTGGTCTTTATGCCCTGACACTTCGTTATGGGTCTGCTGATTTCTTTAGTTTTCATTGGTCGATCATGCCTGTTGTCTGGTGTCTCATCGGCGGCCTTGGAACGCTTGCAGGTTCGTGGATAGGGGTAGTGATCATGTCTTTATTCCAGTATTACGTGAGTGCTTGGTGGACATACTATTTGATACTCTTTGGTATTATTATCTTACTGATTTTAAGGATATCCCGTAAAGGCATTCTGGGATATGTGATCAGCAGGAGGTTGACATAAAGGGCCATGGCCTCTGGCAGCAATCTTTTAGAAACCGTTTCAGTGACGATGCGTTTTGGCGGTTTAACAGCTCTTGATGACGTCACCTATACTATCAAAGAGAGGGAGGTACGGGGTATCATAGGACCAAACGGGGCTGGAAAGACCACTCTTTTTAATGTCATCACCGGTGAGTTGCAGCCGACATCAGGAAAGATATTTTTAAGAGGCGAGGAGATCACCCATCTCACTCCCCATATCATCTGTCAGAAGGGTCTGAGTCGAACCTTTCAATTAACATTTATCTTTCCAGAGATGACCGTTTATGAGAGTATTTGGGTGGGAGTGAACTCGAGGGCAAAGCGGCCATGGAATCCAGTGACCCTTGCTCATCATGTGGCTGATCTCTCTCAAAAGACACAGGAGATCTGTCACTTGGTTGGGTTAAAGGAGAAAATGAACGAATTGGCCTCCAATCTTTCTTATGGAGATCAAAAGATTTTAGAAATAGGCATGGCCATTAGCACCCAACCCTCTGTCCTTCTCCTGGATGAACCCACGCAAGGGGTGAGTCCGAAAGAGACGGACAATATTTTAGAAGTCGTTGAGAGGTTGTCAAAAAAGATGACAATTATTTTAATCGAGCATAGCATGGACGTCGTTCTGCGTCTCTGCCATATCATCACCGTTTTGAACGAAGGCCGGGTGATCGCCGAAGGTTCTCCTGATGAGATCAGCAAGAACGAAGAGGTTCAAAGAATATATCTTGGAGAGATCAGTTGAGTTTATTAAGAGTGGATGACATCCACACCTATTACGGGAGAAGTTATATTTTACAGGGAGCATCCCTGGAGGTAAAAAAAAAGGAGATCGTAGCCCTGTTAGGCCGGAATGGGGCTGGAAAAACCACTATGTTGAAGACCATCATGGGCCTCATCAAGCCCAGGGCAGGAACCATTTTTTTTAAAGATGCAGATATTACCAAGCTCGCAGCCTATAAGGTAGCGAGGAAGGGTATCGGATACGTTCCCCAGGGGAGGCATCTATTTCCAAAGATGACCGTATTGGAAAATTTAAAAACAGGCATGACTGACCAGTCGGATGAACGTCAGTTAGAGGGAGTTTTTCATCTCTTTTCGGTCCTTCGGGAGAGGCTGCATCAATTGGCAGGAACCTTGAGTGGAGGAGAACAACAGGCCCTCGCTATTTCAAGGGCGTTGGTAAAAAGACCTGAGATCCTTTTGTTGGATGAACCGACAACAGGCCTGATGCCCATTTTTGTTTCCAAACTGATGGAAGTCATCAAGAAGCTCAACGAGAGCGGGATGGCGATCTTGTTGGTAGAAGAAAAGATTCCTTTTGCATTAACGATGGCCGATAGCGTCTATTTTATGGTGAAGGGGAAGATAGAATACAATGCAGGAAAAGAAGAAGTTCAAGGGAAAAAAGAGGTTCTCATCCGATACCTCGGTGTGGAGGTCTGAGCCACCCTTAAGGGTTGCCCTACAAAAGATATAATGCGTTTGTATTAGTCCGGTTACCTCAGAAATTGGAAAGTATATTCCCAGTTATGGAATGGATTGCTTACAAAAAACCGAAAGATCTTTCTGAGGCTCTGATACTTTTAGAGGGGGCTGAGGGGAAGGGCCGCGTGATCGCTGGTGGGACAGACCTCATCCTGCAACTGAAACGGGGTGAGCATAGGGTCGATCTTCTTGTCGATATCACCGGGATAGATGAGTTAAAACAGATCCAGGAGGAGGACGGTTGGATTCGGATAGGAGCCGGAGTAACCCATGCCGAGGTGGCCCGAAGTGCTCTCATCCGAAGAGAAGCAGAAGCCCTCGCAAAAGGTTGTGGCCATGTGGGTTCTCCCCAGATCCGGAATATGGCGACATTGGTTGGAAATGTGATCAGTGCCCAACCTGCAGGTGATGGTGCAATTCCATTGATGGTTCTTGAGGCAGAGATAAAAGTGGTCTCAAAGAGTGGAGAGCGTTGGATCGCCTTGGAGGAGGCTTATCAAGGAGTAGGCATTTCAGCCGTTGATGCGAGAAAGGAGGTGGTGAAGGAAGTAAGGTTTCGGAAATTAGGAGAATATGGTGCGACAGGTTTCTTCCGGATGGCAAGGCGAAAAACCCTTGCCCTCCCTATTTTGAATGGAGCAGTTGCCATTGTCTTTAACCCTTCGAAGAAGCGAATTGAAAAGGCAAGAATAGCCATTGGACCTGTTGCAAAGAAACCCTTCCGGCCAAAAAACTCAGAGACCTATCTGGAAGCGAATGAGGTTTCTCCTGAGAGCCTTCTCGAAGCTTGCCGGATTGCTTCGGAGGAAGCCAGCCCAAGAGATAGCCTTCGTGGAAGCGCCTTCTATAGAAAGGAGATGGTAAGGGTCAATTTAATACGCACCATCGAAAAGGTATTGGAGGAAGCAAAGGGAAAGAAGTGACCTTTATTTTTATTGGGTTTTGAAGCGGGAAATCAAAATAACCGGACATCCAGCCTATGCGATGTCACAAAAAAGGAGGAAAATATGTTACGAAAAAGATTTGCGGTAGTATTCATTTTATGTGTAGGATTAACCTTCTGTTTACTTCGATTTTTAAGCGCCGACGTTGAACATGGTCTGAGCCCACGCGAAACGGTTTGTTTGAAAGAATTTCCAACCGATCCTGCGCTATTCAAAGGGGATCTGCAGCCCTATGTAAAAAAAATAATTGAACAGCATGGCAGGGAGGAGTGGAAAGCCTGCCTCTTGACCAATGAACTTCACCGGCACCTGGGAATGTTGTCTATCGTTGGGGCGAAGATGGGAGTTAGAGCGAGGGAGATCTTAGAGGCGCCCTTTGATGAATTAGATGTAATCTCCTTTTCCGGATATATCCAACCCTTGAGCTGTCTGAACGATGGGATTCAGGTATCGACAGGAGCGAGCTTGGGTCGAGGAGCCATCACGGTAGCCCCTCTCAATCAACCAGTGGCGATCTTTATGTATAAAGGTAAAAAGGTTACTTTAAAAGTAAAACCTGAGATCATGAAGGAGATAGGGAGTGTGGTTAAAGAATACTCCCAAAAATATACATTCCAGTCCCCGAAATACTTTCAGGAATTTGACAAAGTATCCATAGAAACTTGGTTGAAATGGGATCGGAAAAAGATATTTGAAGAGATTCTGGGTTAAGTCATAAAATGCTGATACAGGTCAAGGTGATCAAATGGAAGATGGAAGTAAAAAACCAATTAAAATAAGGGTGAACAGGTTTGAATATACCCTATCTGTCTCACCCGATCGTATGCTCCTCAATCTTTTACGTGAAGATTTGGGGCTCACTGGAACAAAGAAGGGATGCGGAGAGGGAGAATGCGGGGCGTGTACCATTGTTATGAATGGAAAGGCAGTGCTCGCCTGCCTCATTCCTGCTTTGAAGGCAGATGGGGCAGAGATCTTGACAGTGGAGGGATTGGCAGAGAAAGACAAACTACACCCTCTTCAACAGGCCTTCTGGGAAGTGGGGGCTGTGCAATGCGGTTATTGCACGCCAGGAATGTTGCTTTCGGCAAAAGTCCTCCTCGATGAAAATCCTGAACCCCTCATTGAGGAAGTGAAGGAGGCCATTTCAGGAAACCTCTGCCGCTGCACAGGCTATATAAAGATCATTCGAGCCATTCGGTTAGCTTCGGATAAGATGCGAAAGGAAAGGGGAGAGTCACTTGGTTAAAGATCTGAGGTATTGGCTAAAGAAGATTGAACAGGAAATTCCGGATGAACTGGTTTATGTATCTAAAGAAGTGGACCCATTGGCCTTCGAGGTGACGGCGGTCCTTCATCAGATGGAATGTCAGGGAAGGTTTGAGGCAGTTCTGTTTGAACGGGTGAAAGATATCAAGGGGAAATTAAGTCCTTTCAAGATTTTGATAAATACGTTCGGGACACTTCCAAAGATCGGAGCTGCCTTAGACATTCCGAAAGGTAAACGAATCGAGATCATCGAAAAGATGCTTGAGCGACAGACAAAGGCGATTAAGCCTTTACAGATTTCGAAAGAAGAGGCTCCGGTGAAACAGGTTGTGAAAAGGGACGAAACCTTGGATTTGAGGGAACTTCCTATTGTCCGCCATGTGGATATGGATGGAGGTCCCTACCTCACGCCCATCATTGTATCGAAAGAACCGGGAGGGAAGCGTTACAATGTTTCCTGGAATCGGATGATGTACCTCGACGCAAGACATCTTGGGATCTATATGTCTCCTCGTCATCTCTGGTCTTATTTTTCGAGGGCGGAGTCGGAGGGTAAAAATATTCCTATGGGTGTGGTCTTGGGGCATCATCCTGCATTTCACATTACGGGTGCATTGCTTACCCCTCTTGATCAGGATGAGTATGATGCAGCCGGAGGGGTGTTAGGGGAGCCTTTGCGGATCGTTCCCTCGGAGTTTTATGGAGAGGACCTTCTGGTTCCTGCGGACTCGGAGATGGTGATTGAGGGTGAGATTCATGTTGGGAGGAGGGTGGTGGAGGGTCCGTTCGGGGAATTCACAGGTTATAGTGGTTCTCAGAGGCTTGCCTGTCTTTTTGAGGCGAAGGCCATCACCTATCGGCAGGATGCCATTTTAATCGACATCTTTCCTTGCAAGACAGAGCATCTCAACGCCCATCTCCCGATCGAGGCTTCGATTTATGGTGAGGTGAAAAAGGCTGTTCCTTCGGTGAAAGAGACCTGTTGGATCGGTTCTGGAGGCCCTTTCAATCTGATCATCAGTCTAAAAAAGACCATGGAGGGGCAACCTTTAAGGGCGGCCATGGCAGCCCTCGCTGCTTCCAATTTTCTGAAACATGTGATCGTTGTGGATGATGATATCAACCCGGCCAACCTCCAGGAGGTGATGTGGGCAGTGGCCACGAGGGTTCAGGCGAGTGAGAACGTCGTCATTCTAAAAGGACTTCAGGGTCATGTCCTTGACCCTTCTCTCCGTCACGAAATCCGGTCGGATGGAATGATCATCGATGCCACAAAACCTATTGATCGGCCTTTTCCAAAGCGCGGGGAAGTTCCGCGAGACGTTTTAGAAAAAATAAGACTCGAAGATTATATCAAGCAGAGGTGAAGATGGATATCTTTAATGTCACTTGTCCGGATTGTAAAAAGGTTTACTATTGTGATCTCATCCTCTTTGAGCTGGAAGTGAGACTCCATTGCCCTTACTGCGGCCATTATTTTTACAAGAAAGAGAGCCCGGGAATCTATATGGGAGGAAGTGGGACCTCAGCCGTGGCCCAGATCAAAGGCGGGATCAGACCCGAGATGATCTACGAACCCCAAGAGGAGAAAGATGGCTAAGCCCTTTCAGACTTTTGGCCAGTCCATTCTAAGGGTGGATGCCCCTGATAAATTGGCCGGGAGGGCTCTCTATGCCGGAGATCTTTTCTTTCCTGGTATGGTTCACCTTAAGATTCTACGGAGCGATCGACCTCATGCCAGGATATTAAGGATTGATACGGAAAAGGCAGAGACCCATCCTGGTGTGGTGGCAGTGTTTACTCATAAGGATATTCCTGGAACGAATCGAGTGGGTCCCAGAAATAAGGATCAGCCCGTTCTATGTGATGACAAGGTTCGTTATATTGGGGACCCGGTGGCGATGGTTGCGGCAGAAACCGAGAAAGTAGCTGAAGAGGCTACTTCTCTGATTCGGGTTGATTATGAAGACCTGCCCGGAATTTTTTCACCTGAGGAGGCGCTTATTCCCGAAGCCATAAAGATTCACGAGTCAGGAAATGTCCTTCTCGAAAGGGTGCTCTTGAGAGGAGATCCTGATCAGGCAATAAAAGAAGCGGACGTGGTGATAACGAACACTTATCGTACACAGATGGTTGAACATGGCTACCTCGAACCAGAGGCGGGTGTTGCAAAATATGAAGATGGTAAGATCACGGTCTGGATGCCCAGTAAACACGCCCATTTCGATCACAAAGAGATGGCCGGGGTTGTCGGCCTTCCTCCCGAAAAAGTGAGGGTCATCCTCACGACGATCGGCGGTTCTTTTGGTGATAAGCAGTGTCTGGCTCCTGGATACTACGTGGCTCTCGCGAGCCTTAAGACCGGGCGGCCATGCAAAATGGTTTATGATCGAGAGGAATCCTTCATTGCTTCCACAAAGCGTCATCCCTTTTTGATCCATTATACCACGGGTGCCACGAGGGATGGCCGAATCCTTGCCGCGAAAGTGGAGATCATCGCAGACACAGGAGCCTATTCCTCTTATGGTCCCTCGATTCTTGTACGGGGTCTCGTTCATGCCGCTGGCCCCTATGAAATCCCGAATGTGTATGTGAGGGCAAGAGCGGTCTATACCAATAATCCAGTTGCTGGAGCCATGCGGGGGTTTGGTGTTCCTCAGGTCGTGGTGGCCCACGAATCCCAGATGGATATCCTTGCTGAAATTCTTAAAATGAACCCCTTTGAGATCCGCTTGAAAAACGGGATGAAGCCCGGATCGCTAACTGCGACGGGTCAAAGTCTCAATGTCTCTGTGGGCTATAAGGAAACGATCGAGAGGGTGAAGGAGGAGATAACAAGGCGAGGCGTGCCCATCTCTTTTGGTTCCAAGCGATATGGGTGGGGAATAGCGACCATGTTTTACGGGATTGGTTTAACAGGACTTCCGAACCCCGGATTTTCTCGGATTGAAGCGAACGAATCAGGAGATTTCACGCTCTATATGGGTTGTGGAGACGTGGGACAGGGTTCTGCAACCGTGATGACCCAGATTGTGGCAGAGGTAATGAACTCCGAGGTAGAACAGATTAAATGGGTGATTGGAGACACAGATCTTTGTCCAGATTCGGGAACCTCGACAGCAAGCCGAGTTACCTATATCGTTGGTCGATCGGTCCAGATGGCTGCCGAAAATCTTCGGAGCCTACTCCAGGAAACTGCGGCCTCGATGATCGGGGCTCCCAAAGAAGACCTTGTCCTTGACCATGGCTTCTTCTACCCTCAAGAGGCTCCTCATCAGAAGATATCGATCGTAGAAGTAGTCAAAAAAATGAAGAAAGAAGGGGTTTCACCAGTGGGAGAGGGCACTTTCAGTCCTGAGACAACCTCCCTTGATATGAAGACAGGGCAGGGAAATCCCTATGCAACCTACGCTTTTGCCACCCAGGGTGCATTAGTTTCCGTAGATATGGACTCAGGAGAAGTTGAAGTCCTCGATATCGTAGCCTGTCATGATGTGGGAAAGGCAGGAAACCCGATCAATGTGGAAGGCCAGATAGAGGGAGGGGTCTCAATGGGATTGGGCTACGGCTTAATGGAGGAGGTGATATTGAAGGACGGAGTAATACAGAATCCCCGTTTCAGTGAGTACTTCATCCCTACGGCTTTAGATTTTCCTGAAGTCACTTCATTGCTTGTAGAAACTGAGGAACCAACAGGTCCATTTGGAGCAAAGGGGGTTGGTGAGCCGGCACTGCTTCCAACCGCACCTGCGATTCTAAACGCGATTGCTACAGCCGCAGGAGTTCGTGCGAAAGAAATTCCTGTAACTTCGGAAAGCCTTTGGAAGCTCTTAAAGGAGAAGTATTGAGATGTCCTGGAAACAGTTCTGGTTTGATCGCTCGGTGAGTCAACGGATGGGAGCGGTGGTGGGCGTTGCGATGGCCGTTTTTCACATCTACACGGCCCTCTTTGGAACTTTCGACGCCCTGATGCAGCGGTCGGTTCACTTAGGGTTGGGTTTGATCCTGGTCTTTCTGGTCTATACAACAGGGAAAACCGCTAAGGGGCGAGCCATTGGGAAGCTCGATGTCATCTCTATTGCAGCCACCGTCGTTGTGATCGGCTACCTATTTGCGCGTTATGAATGGATTACAGTGGGGCGATTTCCCCTGGTGAGCCCGTTAGGCTGGTACGATTATTTACTGGGAACTCTGCTCATCCTATTGGTGTTGGAAGGGGCAAAGCGGGTGGTCAATCCGGCGTTAGTCTATGTAGGGGTTGCTTTTCTAATTTACCCCCTTATCGGTCCCTACCTCCCTGGTATATTGCATTCCGCTCCTGTGGGCTGGGTTTCAGTGGTCGAATTTAACTATCTCTCCCTCGGTGGAATTTTTGGAATTCCCTTAGGAGTTTCTGCAACCGAAATTGCGTTGTTTATCATCTTTGGATCTGTCCTGATGCGGAGTGGCGGTTCCTTCCTGATTAGTAATATCGCTACCAGTGTGGCAGGTCGCTACGTGGGTGGACCTGCAAAAGTGGCTGTCGTGGCCAGTTCACTTATGGGGATGATTTCCGGTAGCGCTACGGCAAACGTGGCCACGATTGGAAGCATCACCATCCCCATGATGAAAAAGGCAGGTTACCCTCCGATTTTTGCAGCGGCGGTAGAGGCTGTGGCTTCCTGTGGGGGGCAGATCATGCCTCCGGTGATGGGTGCTGCCGCTTTTGTCATGGCCGCCTTTACCGGTATCCCTTATGCCAAGATCTGTTTTTATGCCGCTTTCCCGGCGATCCTTTATTACTTAAGTCTTTTTTGCTATGTCGATCTCGAAGCTCGGCGTTTAAAGCTCAAAGGCTTAAAACCCGAGTTTACTTTCAAGGTTATCCTGCTTGACTATGGTCATATGCTTATCCCCATTGCTGTCCTCCTTTATTTTCTCGTAATGGGTTACACCCCCAGGCTTTCGGGTGCCATGGGCACGGTCACGGCCATCATTGCCAGCCAGTTTCGTAAAACGACCCGGTTGAGCGTGCCCTCTGTCTTTGCTGCCCTGGAGGACGGCGCAAAAGGGATGCTCATCGTCTGTGTTTCCACTGCCACGGCTGGTATTCTCTGCGGCACACTTGATCTCACCGGCTTAAGCCAGAGGTTTGGCAGTGCCTTTATGAGCATTACAGGGGGGAATTTGCTGGCCGGTTTGTTTCTGGGGATGGTGATTGCGTTTGTCTTAGGTCTGGGGTTACCGACTACGCCGGCATATATTCTCCAGGTAACCACTGTGATCCCGGCTTTAGTGAAATTGGGATTGCCTATTTATGTGGCACACCTGTTTGCCTTCTACTATGCCTGTCTTGCTCTTATTACGCCGCCGGATGCTTCTGCGGCTTACACTGCGGCGAGCCTTGCGGATGCCGATGGATGGAAAACGGGCTGGTTAGCTACGAAGATGTCGTTGGTGGCATTCATTGTCCCCTTTATGTTTGCCTATGATCAGTCGCTTCTATGGGTGGGGAGCCTCTGGAAAATTCTCGGAAACGGATTGACAGCCTGCGTGGGTGTCTGGTGTATTGCAGTTGCCGGTGAAGGTTACTTATTACGTACATTGAAGATCTATGAGCGGGTGATTGCCGCCATTTCAGCCATCTGTTTGATCTTTCCGCTTGGAATTCTCGATCTGGTGGGTGGAGTTGGCAGCGCCTTCTTAATTATCAACCAGCTCCTTGGGCGGCGTCGAATGATGGGAAAAGTGGAAGTAGCCTAAAATAAAAACTTTGAAAGGAGGAACTAAAAATGTTTAAGAAAAGAGAGATTTTGGTCTATTTATCTGTATTGGCTTTGGTTTCACTGTTATCTGTGAATGCCAGCGGGCAAGTTCAGAAGTACGATGTTCGTTGGGGAACGTCTCCTGTGGGTGGGACCTGGGCAGTACTTGGCAATGCCATGCTCGAAGATGTCCTGAAAGCGAGCCCTAACCTGGCCGGTTCTTCTGTTCCCATGGGAGGTGCGGCTAATGTGATAGGAGTACACCAGGGTAAACTGAACATCGCATTCTCCTTTTCCGATACCATGGGGGATGCCTGGGAAGGTTTTGAAGACTTTA